>Ga0074199_1000873_pt1 | contig 35454 bp, 38 predicted proteins | sample EPASupsiteSAE347_FD_64528 | JGI IMG/M metagenome (GOLD analysis project Ga0074199, IMG submission 64528) | Bioremediated contaminated groundwater from EPA Superfund site, New Mexico - Sample SAE3-47 | ecosystem: Environmental > Aquatic > Deep subsurface > Groundwater > Contaminated ... | reverse complement strand
GTTTATGATTCTCCATGGCATGGAGCATCATAAGAATTTTACTTGAGGTAATTAATTTTATTTAGGTCTCATGTTGAAGCTTGCTACGTAGCTTGATTTTTACGTTTTCTTATAAACTACGGTATTCGTCGTTTGGGAGACTTTAAAATTATTAGCCACATCAGATGTGGATTCTCCATTCTTCAACACCCAGTTGATTCCCAACCTTATCCTTCTTTTAGTCATTTTCACCATATGCCCAGATGACCGGTCATTCGGTGAAAAATTCAGGCGAAATAATTTCCGGACTCTACAAATAAAAAATCCTATGGAAAAGCTAATCTTCCAAAAGCGCATCCCCAAGGTAAACCATGAAAGCAGTCGAAATCATCAAAAAAATCGCCGAGGACGAGGCAAAGAAGCTGCACATAATGGAATTGGGCATTGTAACTTCAATATTCCCCCATGCCAGCGCAGGCGACAAAGACAACTACGAGTGCAACGTCAAGCTCAAGAACCGCGACCTTGAGCTTCGTAAAGTCCCCATAGCGACCCAGCACATCGGGCTCACTTATGTACCGAACATAGGAGACCTTGTTCTTCTTGCTTTTGTAAATGGAAACATAAATGCTCCAATCGTAATCGGCAGGCTTCATAACGACGAGGACAGACCCCCTGTCAATAACGCAGGCGAAATAATATTCGAATCTCCTGATCCAGAAAAGAAAGGACTGCGGCGGCTTTATATGAAGTTTCCAAACGGTATCGTTCTTACGATAACTGATGACGAACTAAAAGCTGAGGTGGGAAAATCAGTTGTTACGATAAAAACCGATGGTGATATTACTATCGAGTCCAATGCAAAGCTTGATATTAAAGCAAAAGGTAATACCACGCTCGCTTCAGATGGCGACATGTCGCTTTTAGCCCGGAACATTAAGCTCCAGGCAACAGGTACGCTTGACATAAAAGGTGCGATGGTCAATATCAATTAGGTGGTAAAAAATGGGAAACCCGGCAGCCAGGCAAGGAGACAAAATTACGGCAATTGATACTCATATTGTGATGATCCCGGCGCCAAATGGCACTGTACCCACACCTCTTCCCCATCCTTTCATGGGTATAATAGATGGAAATCTTAGCTCAAATGTAAAGATAATGGGATCCCCTGCCGCAATATCAGGATCAACGGCATCCAATTTGCCCCCTCATATCCCGCAGGGTGGACCTTTCCAGAAGCCTCCGTCAAATAAAGCAACAATAATAACAGGAAGCGCAACCGTGAGAATAAATGGAAAAATGGCAGCAAGGAACGGCGATACAGCTATGACCTGCAACGACCCTGCGGATGCGCCTGCTGGCACGGTGGTGGCTGCGGGCACTGTAATGATAGGCTGATAAAAAGGAATTATAAATGAATGAAGAACTGCTCGGCATGGATCTTAAATTGCTCGTTGAGCCGCAGCCTGAGAATATGGGTCTCGGAGTGGACCTGCTGGTAAATAAAAAAGGCGACCTGCAGAAAGTTTCAGGCCGCGAGAACCTGGGTCAGGCGATCCTTCATCGCTTTCTCACGCGGAAGGGTGAGCTTGGTGACATCGGACATCCGGACTATGGCTCAAGGTTGCACGAACTCATAGGCGAGCCAAATAATGAGAGGACGCGGGAGCTCGTGAGGCTTTACGCAAAGGAGTGCATATCGCAGGAGCCGCGCGTTAAAGATATCTTCAGCTTAACTGTAAGCGTGCCAAAAGACAACCCGCATGCAGTCATAATAGATGTCACCGTTCTTCCCATCAAGAGCAATGTGCCGATGAATATTGTCTTTCCCTTCTATCTGGAGGTGGGACAATAGCATTTATAAGGAAATCATACAGTGAGATCACAGAATCGATCCTCTCTCAGCTTACAAAAGGCATAGTGAATGAAAAGCATGAATTTGCAAAGGACAGAACGAAGTATAAGCTTGCAAATCCAGATGTGCTTGAGATAGTTAAAATCGAAGGCACTGTAAACGGCGCGCCCTTCATCTTCCGCAAAGGTGCTGACTACAGGCTGAGCGATAACATGGTAGAGTGGCTGCGCCTGGGTGATAAGCCTGGCGACCGCACGCCTTTCTTTGTGAACTACAGGCTCGATGCTCCACAGGGGATCACGGATATCAATCCAGGAAGCGTGATCAGGACCATAGTTGAGTCCTTTGCGCTTGAGATCGACTATCTCTACGCCCAGATGAACCATGTATATAATTCAGGGTTCATCGATAGTTCTACAGGCAAGTCTCTTGACCTTGTGGTCTCAATACTGGGTATAGACCGCAAGACTGCAGGGTTTGCTACAGGAGAAGTAACATTCGGAAGAAACAGTGAGCCGGGAAAGGTTGAAGTATTGCGTGAGGCTAACGTCCATGATGGCAAGGATCGCTACGCACTGAAAAATCCGATGTTGGAGAGCATCAAGAAGTTAGATGGAACATCAGGAGGGGTACAAACAACCTTCACAAAGGATGGGGATTACAAACTTTCAGATAATGCAATTGTATGGACAGAAGGCGGCAGGAAGCCAGATCAAGGGTCAGTGTTTTATACTGATTACACAGCTTACGAGCAGATAACAATCCCGGTAGATACAAAAGTATCTACATACTCCAGAAGACCAGAAAACCTCAAGGTTTACAGAACCATGCGCGAAGCAGTTCTCTCAAGAAACCCTGAAGGAAAATGGGAGATCGAAATACCTGTAGTGGCATTAACTTCGGGAAAGGAGGGGAACATCTTTGCAGGCACGCTTAATGTAATGCCCAGGCCCCCCATTGGGATAGAGTATGTGATAAACAAAAAAGATATCCTGAATGGGACGGAGGATGAGAGCGATGAAGAACTCAGGGAGAGGGCAAAGCGCGCCCTTGAGATGGCTGGAAAGGCAACGCTTATTTCGCTAAAATCCGCAGTCCAGGGCGTTCCGGGAGTTACTGGCGAGGTAAAGGTTGTGGATCAGCCTGACGGCGTACCCGGAATAGTGCAGATCATAGCAAGCGGAGGGGATGAGAAAGAGATCGAAAACATGATAAACGAGACAAGATCTGCAGGCATTAAGGTGGAATTCAAGCGCCCCTCAATTATTCCTCTTGATATAAAGCTCACCATAATCGCAGTCGAAGGCGTGGGGAAAAATGAAGTTACAGATAAAGTAGATAATTCGATCCGTCAATATCTTGGCACGCTGAATATCGATGACGATGTAATAGTCAGCAGTATAATCAAATCTGCTTTGATGGTGCAGGGGGTAAGGGATGTGCAGGATGTTACGATCAACGGCAAAAAAGAGAATATAGAAGTAAAATCTGACGAGAAGGGCGAGCTTAGAAATTTACAATTATTTACGGAGGAGTGAATTTTGCCAAGGGCTAAAACGATCTCAGAAAGGCTTCCGCATTTCTATATGTACTGGCAGCAAAACTCATCAATATTCGGTCTTATCGCAGCACTTGGCATGCGTCTTGACGAGGCTGAAAAAGAGTTCGTCTCGATCATGCGTGCCTGCTGGGTGGACACAGCCAGTGGAGGAGATCTTGACAGGCTTGGAGGCTTATTCAACATCAAAAGAAAGGAAAGCGAGACCGATGCAGATTATAGAAACCGCCTGAAGACCGCAATACTCAGCTACAAAGGCGGTGGCACGATAGGCGCGATCCAGATGCTGGTCAGGAGAACGCTCAGGTTACCGCAGGATTATCATGTGCAGATAGTTGAGAATCCACCTGTCAGGCTGAAAAGAACATGGAAGGTGAGTGCTGGTAGTGAGTGGGTTGTCAATCCCAGGAATATTCATGATACTGTACCTGATATTACTATTACAGTTGAGACTGAGCATGCAAAAATAAAAGATCCCACGCTTACTAACCTGACCACAGGGGCGGCGGTCACATTCAGGGGCGACCTCTGGTATGGCGACGTTTTGAAGATCAGCAATGGAAAAGCGATGTTGAACGAAAAGGATCACAGTGACAGGTTATCGACAACAGGTATCCCGAATCTTCCACGCAAAATATCCAGATGGCAATATACGGAATTTATCGGAGCAAACCAGGGCGCATTTGACAGCACAAGATTTGACGAATCTGTTTTCGTAGTAGAAATAATTTCTACTGTAACTTTCGAGTGGACTGCTCATCAGCCCGCTACTTTTGAGCTATATCTCGATAAGGAAATGCTTATGAAGTCAGGTGTTACTGTAAACTATATGCAGGATATCCTGAACTCGGTGAAGGCTTGCGGTGTAATGGCAGAAGTGAAGGTGAAGGGATTATGACGAGGAATTAATATGGGTTTTGAACTAACGCACAAGAAGCCTGGGGATTTAATCAAATCTGATGAATGGAATATGATTCTGGAAGAACTGATAGAACTGAGGAAGTACATTGAGAGCATGACCAGGAGCGTTACACTGACCTCACTTGCAAGCCCTCTGGGCACTTCGCGCAATCTCAGCACAGATGTTCCTGAGGACTTCAACTATGGTACTGATGTGATGGGTCTTATTACAAAACAGTACTACGTAGGAGCAAAGGAAACAGGCAAGATATGCCAATTTGGAATCCACGATTGCGCAGACGTCATACATTACTGGTCAGGCGCTGCAATAGGCGACAAGGAAGCCCTTCAGATAACACTGGAGTATACCGATGACACAACGTCCACCTCAGAAAAGCTATTCATTCACGAGTGGTCCGAGCTCAGGCGAAAAGGCAGCAAGAATCCTTATGTCGAGTATCTCCAGTCCCCCAACCAGCGCCTCTGGTACAAGTACACACTCGAAAACCCAAGCCCTGAGAAGGGAATACGGTATATAACTTTCGAGGACGTGAGCGAAGAAAGTGCAGTCAGGATAGCCAATGTTATTCACTATATGACAAGAGTAAAGCCGCTTACAATTAGCGCCAGAAAGAAGTAAAAGTGGTAAAATGATCAGGGAAGTGGAAGAAGCATTTTTAGAATCTTTAAGAAAAGGATTATCAGAGTTTGTTCCGCCTGAGAACATCATAGTTGGAGAACTGGATCAGAATAAGACAAAGTCGATCTCCTTAATTTGTACTAATTTTACGGTTGAAGAGCAGGGCATTGGCGGCTCAGGCGGTGTGAAGAAGGAAGAGATTGTGGAAAAGTTCGATTCGGATGGAAAAAAGAAGGACTTCAATCTCACACAGAAACCGCTGGGTCAAATCATTGTAGAAAGCCCGATTGGAACTCCAAAGAACGAGCCCGATGAGTTCACAATCGACTACGATAAAAACATAATTTCTTTCAGGGCGCCTCCAGAGAAAGGAAAAGGCGTTCAGGTAAAATATCATATAGACCGTGCTGTGGCTGAGACGCGCAACCTCAAGTTCATGCTCACATATTCACTTGCGATAAGAGCTGATGATATTTTGGAAAGAAATAAGATCATCCTTGAGGTGGTCAAGGTACTTTATCGCGATAGACCCGAACTTGAAAAGCGAGGAATCACTGACATTAGACTCATCAAAGGTTACTCAGAAAAAACATCAGAAAATCAATCAAAAAGTGTCATCGAGTATCAGATCGAGACTGCAATCCAGATAGAGATGCCATTGCCACCAATTGGGCGTATTGAAATAGGAAAGATGAAGAAATAGTTTATCTGCACTCTCTAATCCGCTCTTTACTTGTTTTTCACACTGGCTGCCTGGCTCCACACCTATAACAGAACTTTGCTGACAATGGTAAGTCGGCGCCGCAGTCCGGGGTACTGCACTGCTTGGTGTCAACACCCGAAGGGGGATCCTTTCTGCATTTTGGGCAAGTCTGCGCTTCTATTGGCAGCTTGGCGCCACAGTGCATGCAATACCTTCCAGGAAGCTCTGCAAAAACAACCTCTCCTTTTCCCTCGATTTCGTCCATCGAGGCTTTTATTATCGCAGTGCCGATGATCTGTCCTGAGGTAATAGTAGCGGTTCCAGCAGGTGTTTTAGGCGAAATATTCATCGGGCTCTCTATAGTGCCCAGCGTTGTGGTCAGATCAACTGTCATTTCATCAAGATATGTGATATTGTTACCTTTATCATCTTTGACCTTTACAGTTACCGTTGCGGTTGACTTTCCGTCAGCAGGTATCTCAGATGGTGAAACTTGCACATCAAGACATCCCTTATTTACCACGAAATCCACTTTAGCTGTGGCTTTTTTACTGCCTGATTTCGCTGTTATCGTGACTTGTCCACATTCGTTTGAAGAAATTAGCGTTGCTTCGGCGAACTCTTTGCCAGCGGGAATCATTACATTCTGTATCTTGCCTGATATCGTTTCCATCTCCACTTCGCAAGGTTTGCTCTGCTTCCTGAGTTTTCCAAAAGCATTAACAAATTGTACTTTTATTGGAAGTGTAGACGTTCCATCGCATGGGATACTTGTCTGCTTTGGTAATAGCTGAAGGTTGCGCTTGAACCAGAGATATGCCAATATGAGAATCACTATAACAATTGCAGCAATGAGCCACCAATATTTATTGATCCAGTCAATCCAATTCACACGCGGCTTAATCATAATCTGGACCTCACTTTTTATATTGCTTACTGACGCCTCAACGGTAACAGCCCCTTCAGTATGTCCTGTGAAAGTAGAAGTAAACTGGCCAGAAGGATCTGTTGTCCCTGACTCTGGAGTTAATGTACCACCGGATGTCGAGATTAGAGCCACACCAGCTCCAGAAATTGGTTTTTTATCGCTCCCGGTCACAGTTACTCTGATTATTGATGTCTGATCAGGTTCAATCGATGCCGGTTCAGAGGTGATTTCTACTGAAAGGCTTTGCATTGGAGTAACGGTTTCTGTCGACGTTTCTTCAGGACTTACTTCAACTTGGAGCTCGCCTAAGCCATTGGAAAAGCCCGTCTTACTTGCCTGCGCTTTAATTGTAACAGTTCCTTCCGAAGTTCCTGTGAAAGTCGAATTAAATTGGCCATTAGAGTCTGTTATCCCTGACGCCGGACTTAGTGTACCACCGGGTGTTGTAGCCAAGGTAACGCTGGCTCCAGAAAGGGGTGCGCCATTGCTTCCAGTCGCAATGACGGTGATTGTTGAAGTGTTACCGAGTTCAATAGATAACGGATTCGAAGAAACTTTTACTGAAAATGAGCCCGGTGGGGGCAAAGAGCATGTAACTGACGTAGTAGCCCGAGCAGAAACAATTATAGTAGTTTCATAATCCATATAGCCAGAAAGTCTGCATTTCACCGTCCGTGAGCCGGGATTTACGCCAGGAACATCTAAAGTTGGAGATGCGGTTCCCTTAGATACTCCATCCACAAGTACTTCAGCTCCCGATGGAGAAGAGGTAATGGAAATAATTCCAGTAGAGGGCGGCTTTGGGCTTATGGTTACAGTCAATATGGAAGACCAGCCTGAAGAAAATCCAAACATGTCTGTCGCTTTTACTTTGATATTGTAGGTTCTAGATTCATTCCATATATGTGACATATAGACTTTACTTTTGGATGGAATTATATCTGATTTACCAATTGTATTATCATCCCAGTAAAATGTGTAAAAAATATCATTTCCATTTGGGTCAGTGGCTGATGCGGAGTAGGTATATGGAGTACCTATGTCTCCAGTGGTTGGTCCGACGGGTTTACTTGGCGTGTTGGGTGGGTCGCTTAACGGCGTGGTGAAAAAAGATTCACCACCGAGTGTTAGATCCGCACTATTTTCTGCCGCTAGTCGATAATAGTAAATAGTATTAGGCTTTAGCCCACTCAGGTGAAAATAAGCGGGAGAAAATGAAGTACCACTACCAATATAATATTTTGGAGTTGGAGATCTCCATTCACCTCCCCCTATATGTGTGTCAAAAAAATAATAATTTGTAGTTAGTCCATTTGGATTAACTTTGCCATGAATATCTGCACTTGTTGAAGTAACGTTAGTAGCCGCTAATATTGTAACTATCGGTGGTCCACTAGCTAAACTAATTTGAGCAAAACCTGCCAGCAAAATAATCAGAATCAGGCCAGCTTTGAGCCAACTGGAAAGACATGCGTTTTTCAGTACATTATTCACCATACTTTTCACCCATCGTTGAAACACCAAAGAAATACCAGAAAGTTTCGACACTAACAGATGAGTAGGAAATATATATATTCATCTAGACTATGTTTTTAACATCAGAATGTTGTGAGCTATGCGATGCCACTTTGCTCTGTATCCGGGAAGTTAACCTATGCTAAATTCGATACTATTATAATCCGGGCTGGACTTCACCGCACTCGGAGCAGAATTTCGCAAGTGCCGGCATCATTTGCTTGCATTCACTGTTGATACATTCCTTTAACTTTTCCCTTTTTAAAATGAAAAGGTCTAATGGTTCACCACGTTTATCTATAACTATCGTACCATAAACTATTATGTCTCCCGATGATGAAATAAACTCGGTTTGCGCATCTATCTCTATCTTGAAAAAGAACTTGTCATGCTCAACCCCTTCGCAGAAATGCAGCACTTCTATCGTGCCTTTTTTAACCTTCTCGTATCGTATATGTCTATCTAAATCCTCCTTACCAATCCTGTCTTTAGGCAGCATGGAGTCGATCATCTTTTCAAGCTGATCGTTATTCAAGGTATTCAATATGTTCACTGTATCTGCATTCCGTTTCGAAGATATATAATAATATCGAGTATTTTGAAAACCCATGTTTCTTTTCTGGCATCTCCTTTATAAACCGTAAATCGACAAAAAAGTGGTACACTAAAGTAAAGTAAGAGAAATTTCAAGTTTATGGATGCAGTAAAGAAGCGCAAAAGGATGTGTAAAAATGAAATTACCAGAACTCAGGGAAGAAAAATATGCCTTACAAAACTGGAAAAAATCTTCGGCCATTCTTTTGCAGGCTGTCTCCAGAGTACATCAGGAATGAAGTAAGGAATAATATCATCAAGGTAGTAACCAAAGAATTACAGGCAAAACGGGACAACGATTATAAGTTCCTACCGTTTTTTACTTACCCAACTCTTGAACGAAGAAAAAGTGTTCACCAAGAAGGAGTGTTCCTTTCCGAAATATTAGAATTAGCGGGATATAGAGCGGCGGAGGCTCTCAGCCTGCTTGCAGGGATGATCCGCCTGGAATCAAAGGGGACAGCCCTCAACCTATTAGAAGAATGCTTTCATGACCTATGGAAAGAGTTTTCACAATACAGCTACGGTCATGGGATTGAAACACATGCTATCAGGTCGGATCTTGTCTTGAGACTTGGCAGCAATAATGTTTTCGAACTGGTCAAAGATAATTCATTTAAGTCTTCGATGCTGGGATATTTTGAGAAGGAAAAGGATGAGTGGGCGGGGAAACCGCTCTACCAACCGTATAAGTATATAATAAGAATTCTTGGAGGAAGCTATGAAGAATCAACCGAGGATAATCTAATTGTAAAAGGAGTTCTGGATCTGGAGTGATTCGTTATATTGGGAAAATCAATACTGGGAGCAAAACAGACTAACAGAGCTTTCTCCTCCGCGCCTTATGATGCACGAACAGACGTCAATCTACTATTTACCATTTCATTTGCTCAGGGTCAACTGTGACAGCTTTTGGAAATTAGAGTCGTCTATCATTGGTAGGCAATCCAATAGAATAGCGATGCACTTATTACTATCATTAGATCTCAGAACAAGAGTTGTATCTGAAATGGGTTTAGAGAATCCTTTTGCGATAGAGCAGGCTGCAACCGCCTGCAATGTCGACATTTATAGCATTCAAACGGTCCTTGGATAATTGATTAAAGTGGGACTTGTTGATTTTGATAAAAACTCTGGTGAACCATGGTATAGTACAGATCAGCAGTTCATCTGCAGGACTGAAGCAAGAAGTATCTTAAGGTAAATTTTAGAGGACGGTCGATTACATTAATGAGACTCCTTTAGCATCACGAGCTTTTGGTATATTAATATGATTCTTTTACGAATTAAATGGATTAGACTTTTATCTTTTCCGCTCCTACATGATGCCATGGTCATCAGAACCGAAGCCCTCACCAAAAAGTTCGGCAAGATAACAGCAGTGGACAGCCTGAACCTGGAGGTGGAGGAAGGTGAGATATTCGGTCTCCTCGGTCCGAACGGAGCTGGTAAGACCACGCTCATCTCGATGCTCTGCACCATGCTGAAGCCTACGTCCGGCAGGGCATGGGTCGGGGGTTTTGATATCGTGAAGGAGCCAGCAAAGGTCAGGAAATCCATAGGCATAGTGTTCCAGCAGCCAAGTGTGGACGATCTATTGACCGGGCGGGAGAACCTTGCGATGCACAACCTGCTCTTCGGTGTACCCAAAGCGATACGGAAGCAGCGCATCGATGAAGTCCTGTCCCTCGTGAACCTTGAGAAGCGCGCGGACGACCTTGTGAATACATACTCCGGCGGCATGCGCCGGCGGCTTGAGCTGGCGCGCGGCATAATGCACCACCCCAAAATACTTTTCCTTGACGAGCCCACTCTCGGTCTTGACCCGCAGACAAGGGAACATATCTGGGAGTATATCCAGGAGCTTGCGAAGAAGGAATGCATGACCGTCATGCTGACGACGCATTACATGGAAGAGGCAGAGCAGTTATGCGACAGGGTCGCGATCATCGATTACGGTAAGATAGTGGTTCTGGATTCCCCTCAGACGCTTAAAAGCCAGATAGCAGGGGATATAATTAAATTAAAGCAGAAGAAGCCGGATATCGAATCGATAAAAAAGCTCGATTACGTGAAGAAAGTGGAGGAGAAGGAAGGTCTCCTCTACATCTCGGTCAGGGATGCAAGCAAGCATCTCCAGGACCTTCTCACCCGCACTGGCACGATAGATTTCGTCGAGGTGAGGAGCGGAACGCTAAACGACGTGTTCCTGCATTTCACGGGCAGGGAGATACGCGAGGCTGAGGCTGAGGGCGGCTTCTGGGAACGGGTGATGAAAAGATGAGCGAGATAGAAGGAATATATGCAGTCTGGCTGCGCGAAGCAAAGATATACATCAGGGAAAAGGAGCGGCTCATCTCTTCGATAATCTCACCGCTTCTCTGGATATTCGGTTTCGGCGCGGGTCTTGGCTCTAAGGTGGAGATAGAGGGATATAATTACCAGGTGTTCATCTACCCGGGCATTATGGTCATGACAGTGCTGTTCACCTCGCTCTTCTACGGCATATATATCATCTGGGACAGGAAGCTCGATTTCTTAAAAGAAGTGCTCGTGGCGCCTGTTTCAAGGGCGAGCGTATTCGCGGGCAAGATGCTCGGCGGCGCGACCGATGCCATGGTACAGGCTGTGATCCTTCTTGTGATAGGCATGTTCCTGGACATCCCGTTCACGCCTCTCATAGTCATTGAATCCGCCCTCATGCTCCTGCTTATCTCTATCGGTATGGTGAGCATCGGGCTTGTGATAGGCGCGAACCTCAAAAGCCCCGAGGGGTTCAACCTGGTGATAGGGTTCGTCATGTGGCCCATGTTCTTCTTCAGCGGCGCCCTTTTCCCGGTCAGCGACCTCGCACCCTGGCTTACAGCCATAACATATATAAATCCTCTGACATATGGTGTGGATGCCCTCCGCGGCATCATCCTTAACATAAACCAGTTCCCCATCTATCTCGACGCAGGCATAATGGCGCTCTTCTCTGCGGTAATGATGGGAGCAGGCGTGTTAAGTTTCAGGAAGATGTAAAAATGCTAAAGCTCTTCAATACACTTACGCGGCAGAGAGAAGAATTCCAGCCTCCTGGCGGTGTTGTGGGCATCTATACCTGCGGGCCGTCGGTCTACCAGTACGCGCATATCGGGAATTTCAGGACTTTCATATTCGAGGACGTGCTCGTCCGGTACCTCAGGTTCAAAGGCTACATGGTAAAAAGGGTGATGAACATCACCGATATCGAGGATAAAGCCATATCGACGGCGAAAAAAGAGGGGGAAACCCTACGGGAGATGACTGAGCATTATACAGAGACCTTTTTTGAGGACATGGAGAGGTTCGCTCTGCTGCCAGCCGATGTTTCCCCGAAAGCCACCGACCATATTCCTGAGATGGTCGAAGTAATTAAAAAACTTGTAAAGAACGGGTATGCATACCTATGGAAGGACGGCTCGGTATATTATGACGTATCCAGGTTCGGGGAATGGAGCAAGCTCTCGCACCTGAAGCTGAAAGCAGGAAAAAAGAAGATAAAACGCGATGAATGGGGCGAAGAATCAAAGATACTCTCGGATTTTGCCCTCTGGAAAATTTACGAGAAAGAGGACGGGGACGTTTTCTGGGAGACGGAGTTAGGAAAAGGCCGCCCGGGCTGGCATATAGAGTGCTCTGCCATGAGCTGGAAGTACCTGGGCACGCGCTTTGACATACATGCAGGCGGGGTGGATAATATATATCCTCACCATGAGAACGTGATCGCCCAGAATTATGGCGCATTCGGGGAGAACCCCTCAAAGTACTGGCTTCACTGCAGGCATCTCCTGATCAACGGGAAGAAGATGTCAAAATCGCTGGACAATTCTTACACGCTGGGTGAGCTTATCAGGATGGGGTTTGAGCCCATGGCAGTAAAATACCTGCTTCTGACCATGAGCTACAGGAGGAGGCTTGATTTCACGTTCGAGGGCATAAAGGAGTGCGGAAGAAAGCTTGATCGGGTGCGCGGCGCCATAGGGCGGCTCAAGGGGGCTGATGGTGAAGATGATGGCGGAAAAATAGCCGCAGGTGCAAGGAAAAAATTCGAGCGCGCTATGGATGATAACCTGAACACCGGAAAGGCATTACGGGTAATGGAAGAACTCGCGGATGAAGTCAGCAGGATTAACCCGGGCAGGGAATCTGCTGAAAAAATCATTGAGGCTTTCAGGATTATTGATTCGATACTGGGGCTGGGATTGTTCAAACCCTCTTTATCTGCATCTCGCGCTTCTTTGGCTGTAACTGCATGAGCAGGGCCTTGAGCTTGGCGTCGTCTATCTTTGCCTGAAGCCTTCCGCTCTGCGCCAGGGCTATCAACTGCGCCTCTACGTTCGCCACAAGCTCGGGTTTTGTCATCCTGAGCGTGTTTAGCCTCTCCCGCGCTTCGGGTGTGAGTATCTGGCGCAGTATCGTCTGCTTCTTTGCCTCGTACTCGGCACGGGCCTGTTCCTGCTGCGCTGCCTGAGCCTGGGCTGAGTACTGCTGCTGCTGCATTTGCTCAAGTTTGCGCCGTTTTATCTCTTCGAGGTCCTCGTCCATGGTTTAATATTTGGCAATAGCCGGATTTGTCTTTATAAGCTCTGATTTGACTTCGTTCGCCGTGTTATCAAGGAGCGCCTGTCCCTGCGGTGAGATCATCCTGCCAGTTTTCTGGGTCTTGATAAAACCTGATTTCTCAAGCTGCTGCAGTGCCTCTCTTGCAATGGAGCCGCTGCCCTTTGAGAAATGAACCGGCGTCACTCCGTTCCTGTGCCTGCCGCCGTAAAAGCTCCTGAGGCGCGAGACGCCGACGGGTCCGTCGATGTAGACGCGCCGCAGTATTGAGGCACACCTCACGAACCACCAGTCAGCGCTATCGGGCGAAAGCTCTTTATGGCAGCCAGTCTTGGCGAATTTCGCCCACTCAGGGGGCTTAACCGTCTGGTCATTTTTTAATTTCTGTGCCACGCTATTTATGAGTGTTTCAGCGGGCACGTCATATACTGTCGTCAATATTTGTCCTCCGTAAAATCATCTTTATACTAATGGGTATTATTAATAGTCTGATGAGTAGTTTCAGGGCTCTTATTTTATCGGATAGTATTTAACCCTTTTCGGCGGTAGACCGCTGTATTCCCCCGCACTTCAACAAGCTCGGAGCCGCTAAGTTCCGCAAGTTTTCGCATCACTTCCCGCCTGTCCCCTTCTATAAAAGCTGTCTTGAGGAACTTTACTTTTACGATATCTCTGTTCTTTAACTGTGTTCTCAGCTCTTGCGCAACGCTCTCTATGCCGGATTTACCGACGTGCAGGGTAGGTTCAAGCGCTGAAGAATCAACCCGGTGCTGTGTATTCATGATAGTAACTCTTTAAGCCTGGCAGCCGCTTTCTCAAGTTCCAGGAGTATTAACCCGAGCCCTGTATCGGAATTCACGATGACGATCAGCAGTGCCTTGGGTCCTGCACCAGCGGCTATCAGCCGTCCCTGCTCGGATTCCACTATGACCCTGTAGGGAATGCCTTTCCCGAACTCTATGGTGGCGGTCTCAGCCGCCCCCAGCATGGTAGCTGACATCGCTGCTATGGATTCGGCGAACTGCTCTTTCTGCAGCAGACCGCGGATGAGCAGCCCGTCCCGGCTTGCAGCGGCACAGGCTTCCACGCCCCCGACCTTTTTCAGGTCGGCGAGTATCCTGTCCACCATATCGATGGTATCAGGCATCAGACTCCCCCCCCTGTTATCTTCTCTATCAGCACCTCGAACGCCTCAAATACGCCGATCCTGTCCTTTGCCACAGCCGGGACAATAGGAACATCGTCAGGCAGGCTGAACTGCGCCCTTATTTCCTCAGGTTTCAAAGCTCCGGGCAGGTCCTGCTTGTTGGCTACAACGACGTACGGCAGACCATAGGACTTGGTGATCTCAAGCATCTGCTTGGCTCGGATGAAATCAGCGGGGTTCGTGGAGTCAACGATAAGGAAAACGCCCATGGATTCACCGCTCAATAATCTTATTATCGGGTCAAACCGCTCCTGACCCGGCGTGCCGAAGATATCAGCACTGAAACCCTTATAATCCACATGACCGTGGTCCATGGCTATCGTCGTTCCCAGCCGGTCTACGGATATAGCCCTGGTTGAGAGCGCATGTACGAACGTGGATTTGCCGGAATCGAAAGGACCGGTAACAAGTATCTTTGGTATATACAGCTTTATTCCACCCGGGCGCAGCACCCTGAAGAGCATGGATTTTTTCACTTCCTTTGCCCAGTCGGATTTAAGTATGCCAAAATACTGCCCGAAGATAACCCGCTCTGCTATCCCGCCGATGGATATAACGGCATTGAACAGCTCCTCTCTTATTGAGTTCAGGGTCTCCTCGGAATAAGGCCAGGCAGTGAAATTATAGACCATGACATGGTCATATAGCATTGCCATCTTGTTCCATCTCCTGATGGCTTCGATTGTCTCTTTTTCGCCACACAGGTCCATTATCGTGGAAAGAGACCCGAATACTATTGTACTCGGAGGAAGTTGTTTTAATATATCTGATATTATTTTATTAAACTCTTCGATACTGTCAGGTTTTGTGACAATGTATTTCTCGTTTGACGGCGCCCCTATCAAGGGGTTATAGGCATCAACGCAAAAGAATCTGCTGTTATAGGGCTGGATATCCCACCCGTACTCCTTGAACTGGCTTTTCACTATATCGGGTATGGTGCTCGATACTACAAGAACGCAGCATCCACCTTTCTTCAGGGTATTATAAACCGTCTGCATCCCGAAGATCTCACCCTCCACACCCGGCTGGATATAGTAGACAAGACTTTTGCCCTTAGGTATTCCCCCGCCAAGGAATTCATCCAGTTTTGGGATACCGGTCTCGATCATGCTATTTTCTCCCTACTATCTTTATGTTAGCTCCTTCAACCTCGTATTCGAACCATGGGGTAGGTTTTGGGGATAACCCAACTACCCTTATGAGATTCTTATCGTTCTCAGATTTGATCTCTATCATGCCGTCAAACAATTGTTTTAAGGTGGCGATTGCCTGTTCGTCATGCATGCCGCTCTCTATCATGTATATCCCGATAGCACCTGTGGCTTTGATGCGCCCTGTGAAAACGTGGAGGAACCTGAAAACCGTCTGGATGTTAGAGTACATAAGTATAGTAGAAAGCGAATTTATATGAAGCTGGGTTTTCCGGATACCTTTTTTCATGAAGTATTCTTCGAAGAACTGGCTTATCTTCACACCTATGCCGGTCAGGTCGACAGGACTGCTCGCTATCTTGATATTCTCATTCTCAACAGCGGCTCCGCCGAGCGTCTTGGTAACGCAGTCAACTATCCCGATCCTTGACAGCGGCAGGCTTAATTTGTGGTCTTTGAACCACTCCATGATATGCATTGCAGATTCGCGGGTCGTTACGGTTATAACAGCATTCTCGTTCTTTGAGGCGCCGTAGTACATTATATTGTACAGGATAACCTCTTTTCCGCTCATAGGGGGCCCGATAAGCATGATATTCGAACCTTTCCTTATCCCCCCTGTTGCATCATCCAGTTCTTTAATACCCAGTGTATAGTCACTCATCGTCTTGCCTTTGTACCAATTATACTATTTAAATTTTAGTATATATAAATAGCTACTACAATACATAAAAATATGCTTGGAACGCATCTTGGCCCGAAGTCCCGGTAAGATCCTGGTTCAGATATCGAATGAGCCTTTCTATCCGGGTTTATATAGATAGAACCTTGCATGCTTATAATTTAACAGTTTATTGTTCTTATATATTCCGCTAAGATCTGCCCTCTCGTTCCCGAACGGCCGGATAAGCAGATCAGCCCCGACCTCTCTTGCGGTTTTAGCTATTGCCTCCTGCATATCGATGGGCGGTCTTATCGAGTATATTAGCGAGGCATTCTTATATATACCCATGTCAGGAGCGAATATGTCATCCCTGCAAAACCTTAACCCGGCATACGCCTGCTCGTTGATATCGGTTACAGTCACGTCCGCCTTATCCTTTAAGAGGAGTGCTACCTCAGGCCTGCTGCCCACACCTATCTCTACCATTTTACCCGTGTAATTCTCAAGTATATACTCTGCCAGGTCCCTGTGGTCTAATATCATCGATCGAGATACTATCCTCTCTCTTTATGAAGCTAACGGATAGTACATGATCTTCCGGGATTCGATAAATTTAAAAGTATAGGCACACTACTGTAGAGCATGGGCTTAAATCGGGTATTGGAACCTCTAAATATCAGGGGCATCACACTGCCTAACCGGATTGTATTCCCGGCTTTTCAGACAAATTTTGCCGCACCTGATGGTATTGTTACCGAAAGATTACTGAGGATGTACAGGAAGATCGCAGAAGGAGGTTCGGGCATGGTCATAACCGGATGCACCGCGGTTTCCGATGATGGTGCTCCGGCTACTAACGTGATGAGAATAAAAAGCGAAGAACATATAGCAAGTCTAAAAAAACTCTTTACTGCCATCAGGAAAAACGGCGCAGTACCGGCTGTCCAGTTGATGCATGCCGGAAGACAGACGCTGTCTGCTATAACCGGTCACCGGCCTGTGGCTCCATCTGCCATCCCCTGCCCTGTCATGAAAGAGACACCTGTAGAACTGGACGGGAACGGGATAGAGAGGGTACAGGATGATTTTACAAAAGCCGCTATAGGGGCAAAAAAAGCAGGAGCTGAACTGATAGAGCTTCACGGCGCCTTCGGATACCTGATAGGGGGTTTCCTTTCACCGTATTCTAATAAACGCAGGGACAGATACGGGAAGGACAGGACGCTGTTCTTTACGGAAATAATCGAAAAGATAAGGGAGAAAGCCGGGGATATCCCCCTCTCATGCCGCATCAGTGCAGATGAGTTCGTGGACGGCGGTCTAACAATAAATGAGACTAAGAGAATAGCGCAGAGGCTTGAGGAAGCCGGGGCGGATGTTATCAGCATCGCAGCAGGAACATATGCGAGCATGGCCCATATGGCTCCCCCGGCGGATATGGGCGAGGGCGTGCATGTGCACCTTGCGAAAGATATCCGTGATGCGGTGGATATACCTGTTATATATGCGGGCAATATATGGAGCCTGGAATATGCAGACCGGATTATCATGGAGAATAAAGCAGACCTTGTAGCGATATGCCGGTCTCAGCTGGCCGATCCCCGGTTTACTAAAAAATCATTAAATAACCAGCCTGTAAATAAGTGCACAGGCTGCGGGACATGCATATATTTCTTAAGGGGAGCGAACTCTGCATCCTGCCCCCAGAACCCGGAGCTTTGAGGCATGGAGGGCGAAAAACGAAAACTCAAGGCATTATCTGATATCGCTTCGATAGATATCACGCTCGAGTTTAACGAAATCCTTCAGAGAATTCTGAAAATTACCTGCGAAGCGATGGGTGCACAATCCGGCACAATAATGCTGGTCGATGGAGGGGCAGAAGAGCTCAGGATGGTAGCTTCGTACGGGCTGGGACAGGACTACCCTGAAAGGGTGCACGAAATGGCAAGAAAAGCCGGTGTGCCACTCACATCCAGTCCCTCAGGCACCGTGTTGAGGACAGGGAAATATTACATCGTTCCAAACGTACTTGAGGAGCCCAGAGGTAAGCCCTGGTTGAACCTGACAAAAGAACTTGGATTCTCATCCATAATCTTTACTCCCATGAAAAAGGGGTCGGAGAATATCGGCTTATTGAACGTTTACATGGCGCAGCCCCACAGGTTTACAGATGAGGAGATTGATTTTATTACCATCGCCGCTTCCCAGGCAGCGTCCGTTGTCCAGAATGCCAGGATGTGCAGCAGGCTGAAGGACAATATCCAGGAGCTTAAAGGATACAGAGAGCATCTTGAAGAGAAGATAGAGGAGGCGCATAAGAAATTATATGATTCTGAGAAATATCTCAGAGTAATAGTTGGGTCATCTTCGGATGGAATAACAGTTGTTGATGAGCAGGGCAGATTTGAGTTTGCTAACGATTCATTTTTTAGAATAATCGAATGGACCAGAGATGAAATAATAGGGAATTATTTTATAAAAATAATTCCTGAAGATATGAACGAGCTGGTCTTCCAGCAGTGGAATAAGGTTCAAGAGGGGATTCCGGGCGATTTTGAGACAAAGATAATAACCCAGAGTGGTAAGATAAAATGTGTAAAAGTGGCTCATGTGCTTACAAAAATTAGAGGAAAAAAGAAGATTGTAAGTATCACTAAAGATATTACTGAAAATAAAAAACTTGAATTAAACCTGAAAGAATCTGAAGTAAAATACAGGGACCTCTTTGAGAACGCCGAGGATCCCATGTATACGATTGACGCCAGCGGCAATTTCCTCTCCATAAATAACGCGGGTCTGCGGCTGCTTGCATGTACAAAGGATGAATTGATAGGCTCTCATATATCCAGGTGGATCACACCGGAGAGCCTGAAAGCCGGCAACGAGAATTTTTCAAAACTTGCCTCCGGGGAGAGCATTCAAAGCCCGCCGGTTTATGAGATGATCTCTAAGAACGGAGAGCACAGGTGGGTTGAGACAAGAGTACGCACCATAAAGAACGGTGATAAGATAACAGGCATCCACGGCATAGCCAGGGATATAACGGAAAAGATGAGACTGGAACAGCAGCTTAAGGAATTCCATGAGAAACTGAAGAAATCCTACGAGGAGCTTATCGAAGCGGACAGGTTAAGGACAGAGTTCGTCTCGAATATAACCCATGAACTGCTGACACCCCTGACATCCATCAAAGGGTTTACCGAATTGCTCCATGATGAAACGACCGGGAAGATCAGCAGCGAGCAGAAAAAGAACCTTGAAATAATCCTTCGGAACTCGGACAGACTGATAGGGCTTATAAAGGACCTGCTGGATGTTTCGCGTCTTGAGAAGAACAGGTTCGGATTGCAGTTCGGGCTGGTCCCGGTCGAGGATATCCTTTTGAAATCAGCACAGGACGTGCAGCCGCAGGCCAAATGCAAGGAGATCACAATAGTCCAGGACGTAGAGCCTCTCCCCAGGATATTGGGAGATGAGGGAAGGCTTATCCAGGTTATAACGAACCTCCTATCCAATTCGATAAAATTCACGCCGCAGGGAGGTACGATAACTATAGCTGCAAGGGAAAATAAAAGCGAAATTAAGATCAGCATAACCGATACTGGCATAGGCATCCCTCCTGAAAAGCTCTCCCGCATATTCGACAGGTTCTATCAGATAGACGGCTCATCAAGTAGAAAATACGGAGGTATGGGTCTTGGGCTCTCGATATGCAAGAGCATAATAGAGAGTCACTACGGCACCATCTGGGCTGAGAGCAATGGCCTCGGCAGTACTTTTCACGTGATCCTGCCAAAACCGGAGAACGGCAAAAACCCCGGGTCGTGAAATCAGATGCCTGATACCGGGAAGTATGCGGCTTCTTTTTACAAGAGCTGGATAATGGCTAAGAGGAATTTTTTCACTGTTTTTGAGGTGCTCTTCTGGCCGTTCATAGGTCTCATGTCCATAGGTCTTATGGCATCCTTCCTATCGATGAGCCAAAACGAGGTCTCTTTCATACTCATAGGCGCCATCGCCTTCAGCATCATCCAGGTATGCCAGATAGACATAGCATACGTTATGCTGTTCGATATGTGGAGCAAGAGCATAAAACACACGTTCATAGCGCCGGTAAGAGGTCACCACCTGGTGATAGGCTCACTGCTTTTCGGGATACTGCGCAGCAGCCTGGTCTTTGTTCTCCTGATGGTCATAAGTTACTATGCCTTTGGTTTTAATTTCCTGAGCGGAGGTGCTACCCCCGTGCTTGTCTTTTTAGCCGGGCTTTACCTGACCTCAGCCTCAGTAGGGATTTTGGTCTGCATCTCCATCCTGATGTTCGGTCAGCGGGCTGAGGTAGCAGCCTGGACGATCACAGGCATAATGATGTTCGTCTGCGGCATCTATTATCCTGTTTCCATACTCCCCCAGGGCATCCAGCTGGTGGCGCGGGCGATACCGCTGACGTATTTCCTTGAGTACATGCGCTCGTTCTACGGGTTTGGCGCAGCGAACGTAGCACTCGGATTTATCCTGGGATTGTTCTATTTCGTCATAGGGATCATAGTGCTTGACATGGCGATCGTAAGGGCAAGGCGCTCTGGCATTCTGCTCCGGCTTTCGGAGTAGGAGTATTACATCGGGCTGGATTATAATGTTGAAACGATCGTATCAATACTGTGCTCTCTGTGGCTTTAACATTTCGGATAGGTTCTAAACCAGGGGGGGAGATGTCAGGTTTGCCCTATCGTTCATGTCCCCTCGCCGGGATCGTAAAGTAAAACGTCGTGCCAGCGCCCTGGACTGATTCGGCCCAGATCCTGCCGCCGTGGCGCTCCACGATCCTCCTGCATATTGCAAGACCGACGCCCGTACCTGGATATTTTGCTGCATGCTCCCGCTGGAATATCTTGAAAAGCCGCTTCATGAATTCAGGGGACATGCCTATCCCGTTGTCCTGCACCGAGAAAACCCATTCATATCCTTCTCTTTTTGCCGAGACGTGTATGCGCGGCGGCTCCTCTTTTCTGAATTTGATGGCGTTACTTATCAGATGCTGGAACAACTCGACCATCTGCGAAGCATCAGCCATTACAGCAGGCAGAGGATCATGCGTAACCTGAGCTTTGTTCTCTTCAATAGCCGACTTAAGGTTAGAAACTGCCTGTTCTAATACAGCCTCAAAATCCGTTGGCTCAAATGGTTTGCCGCGCGTGCCGATGCGCGAATATGCCAGCAGGTCTTCGATCATCTGCTGCATATGTTTGGCACCGTCCACGATGTAGGCAATGAACTCATCGGCGTCCTTATCCAGCCTGCCTTTATAGCGTCTCTCCAGAAGCTGGGTGAAGATGGATATCATGCGCAGCGGCTCCTGGAGATCGTGTGAAGCAATGTAGATGAACTGCTCCAGTTCGGCATTCGAGCGGGCTAACTCCTCTGCACGCCGTGCCAGTTCCTTTTCTATCAGTTTGCGCCCGGTGATGTCCCTTATAATGCATGTGTATATCCATCCATCAGCTATCTTTCTGGCTGAGGTTGAGAATTCGACCGGGAATTCTTTGCCGTCTTTTCTCTTTGCCTCGGTTTCAGTTGTTTTACCAACCAGCATGCTCTTCCCGGTTATTGTAAAAGTCTCAATCTCTTTTCTCAGGCTATCGGCGTACCTGTCAGGAATGATCAGGTCAATAAAAGACAAGCCTACAATCTCACCCCGGCTGTAGCCGAATATCCTCTCTGCCGCCGGGTTCCACAATAATATCCTGCCCTCATTGTCAAAGGAAACTATAGCATCATTAACAGTTTCAATGAGCATCCTGAAATTCGCCTCGGATTCGCGGAAAAAGTTTGCTATGGCTCTTTCAAGCGGTATTCTCCTTGTACGCGCTTTTCTGATGGTGGTCAGGATGGCGATGAGAATGTAGATGCCGCCGAGGTAATTTGCAGATCTGCCAGCCCATCCGATCATGCTGCCAACGGCAGTCTGAAAGAAAACGGTGAATAAACCTGTGGCGCTCAGCATCAAACCCAGGGCGTACCAGTATAGAAAATCTTCCCTCAACCGGGAGTATAGCCTCATAAAGAGAAGAGAAGAGATGGTGAATAGTATAATTGCAGTTCCCAGCACTGCCTGTCTTAAAGGAGTGGGACCTACCCACTGTATGAAAAATTGCGGTATAATGCCCCGGAGGCTCGCTATCGCGATCAATATCATGAATATCAGTATCCCCGTATAGGCAAGTATTATTTTCCACTTTCTGTGCCTTAATCCCGCCTCTGGATTTATTCCTGTTAAAGAGCATACAGCACCTGCAAAATGAAAGACCGACCCGGATAAGGCCCCTATATTAAATATAGTCACATTAACATTGGGTCCGCCCGGACCTATCAGCCAGCCTGCTAATAGGCCCCCTGAACCATATACCAGCATACCGCAGCCCAGCATGAGAACGCTGAAAGACCCGCTTGCCAGATAGCTTCTCGCAGCGATGTATGCTACAGCGAAAGATATGGCAGAGATGAACACCGTGTTCAGGACAGGGAGCAGCAGGGGCGGCTCGAAGACTACTTCTACGCCCAACAGGAACAGGACAGCAGTGATGACTAAGAGAGCAAGAACCGCTACTGCGGCGATGTGTTTATACAAGTGTGAGTACGTTCTCTCTACCACTGCAATCCCCCGTATTCTCCCGAACGGTGAGTTTTCCTTTATTAATCTTCACAATCTATTTTTCCGCTCATCTCATCTTAAAGGTATTGTGAAGTAGAATGTCGATCCCTTGCCTGCCTAGGACTCAGCCCATATCCTGCCGCCGTGGCTGCTCGGACAGATGTATAAAGGGGGAAAGCTCACGCGGGGCGACCTGCGCAAAGCTGATGTGCTCTGGGTGCTGAATGAGGCCTATAAAGCAAAAGAGCTATCAAGGTCCGATATCAGTGAACAGGACGTGACCGGTGCCGGGGTTGAGGTCGAGCCTGCGGACGTACCGAGCGTTGAGACGATAACAGAGCCGAACGCGGAGAGTGCACGTGCACAGGGAAGGCTGGACAAATCAAAAGAGAAAGGGATAGACGTAAGCGCACTGCAGGCTAAGCTTGATGAGATAAATGAGCTCAGGAGCGGGCTTATAGTAGCGAAAGGTGAGAGACTGCTCGCTTCTACTAAGCAGCGCAACATAGATGTGTCGGGCGAGGAAGCGAAGCTCAATGAGATCAAGGCCCTTGTTGATTCGGCTGATGCAAAGTACAAGAGCAATGATCTTGCTGGCGCCAAAGAAGACCTGAAACAGGCTCAGGAGAAATTCAAAGATCTGAGGAACGATGTGATCTCAAGGAGGAGAGCGAAATGAGAAAGTTATACTTAGCTCTGGTCTGCCTTCTTCTGCTGGCGGTAGTGCTGTCGGGCTGCGTGGGCAAACAGCCTATAGAGGAAAAACAGGCATCACAGGGACCCACGCTTGAAGGCAATATCACAGTGCCGGGAGAGAACGACCTGCCGATAGAGGAGCCACAGATAAGCATGGATGAGAGCGTTGACCTGGGCTCATTGATTTGAGCCCTCCCTTTTTTAATTCTATTGTTCAGGAAAGTCCGGGATTGTTGAACGAAAACTACTTAAACAGACAAGACATATATAAACACGTTCGTTCTACAACGAACAAGATAAGCGGGTACTTTTTTCCACCAATACCACCCCACTCCCACTCCCCGCTTATCTTCCTCCTCTTTAAGAAAGAAAATATGAAAAGCAAGCATAAAAATCTGAATGTTGCAGTGAATAATTAGAAACTATTTAAGCCATCAGGGGAATTTTAAGGGAAACCCCCGAAATAATATCTACGGAGAAAAAAAGAATTATGCTTGATAGAGAAGCGCTCAAAGGGATAATAAAATCCCTGGGGCTTGTTTTTGGAGACATCGGGACAAGCCCTATATACACCCTTACTATCATCTTCCTGCTCACAAAACCAACTGAAACGAATGTGATAGGTATTCTCTCGCTAATCATCTGGACACTTATCATAATCGTTACAGTGGAATACGCATGGCTTGCGATGAGCCTGGGCCAGAAAGGAGAGGGAGGAACCATCGTTCTGCGCGAGATACTCATCCCCATGCTTAAGTCGGGCAGGAAGATCGGTTTTGTCACACTGCTTTCCTTCATCGGCATATCCCTTTTGTTCGGCGATGGTGTGATCACTCCTGCTATAAGCATACTCAGCGCTGTTGAAGGCTTTCTTCTTATCCCTGGATTTGAAGGGACTGGTCGGGATACCCTTGTTCTTATTGCAGGCATAATTGCAATCGCCCTGTTCGCTTTTCAGAGAAAGGGAACCGAGAAAGTTGCCGTGGCATTTGGACCTCTGACGCTGCTGTGGTTTATATCGCTTGCAGTCTTTGGTGTAGTTTCAATAATACAGGTACCATCTGTATTTAAAGCTATAAACCCATACTACGGTGTTGAGTTTTTATTTGACAACGGTTTTACAGGATTCTTTGTACTCTCCCAGGTAATCCTCTGCGCAACGGGCGGAGAAGCATTATACGCTGATATGGGACAACTGGGAAGACTCCCCATCATCCGGGGATGGTATTTTGTATTTATTGCCCTCTCTTTGAATTACCTTGGGCAGGGTGCTTTTATTATCCAGCATCCTGGGGCAAAAAGTGTGCTTTTTGAGATGGTATTCCAGCAGGCGCAAGTTCTCTATATTCCATTTCTCATTCTCAGCATTATTGCTACTGTAATAGCATCCCAGGCGATGATCAGCGGGATGTTTTCCATCGTCTACCAGGGAATTACTACCCGTGTTCTGCCCATGCTTAAAGTGGATTATACATCCAGCGAACTGCATTCTCAGATATACATAGGTACTGCGAACTGGATTCTGCTTTTTTCTGTTTTATTTATTATGTTTGAATTCAAGGAGTCTCACCGCCTCGCCGAAGCGTATGGTCTGGCGGTTACAGGGACCATGACCCTTACAGGCATGATGATGACCGGGATATTTTATTTGAAGAATAAAATGTCTAAAGCCGTAATATCACTACTTGTGACCTTTGTTACCATAACCTTCCTGGTGTCAAGCATATATAAAATACCCCACGGCGGCTACTGGTCGCTCATTCTGGCATCGATCCCGTTTGGTATAATTATGATATATACAAAAGGACAAAAAAGGCTATCAGAAGCGCTCAAGCCAATGGACCAGGACACTTTTGTTGAACAATATAATAAGTTATACAGAACAGCGAATAAAATAAAAGGTACATCCCTTTTCTTTGCAAGGGATGTTAAAAAGATCCCTCCATACATGGTCAGTACAATGTTCTCGAACAATATCATTTATGAAGACAATGTAATCGTCTCCATAATCAAGCAGGACGACCCTTTCGGGGTCACCAGTTCTTTCAAGGACAATCTTGCTGAGGGCTTGAGGGTCCTGGAGATAAAGCTGGGATACATGGAAGTGGTAGATGTTGAGAAGATACTGAAGGCTTGGGGGATAAATGAAAAGACCATTTTCTACGGCATCGAGGACATCGTGACAGACAACATTATCTGGAAGATATACTCCACTATCAAGAGGCTAACGCCCGCGTTCGTCCAGTTCTACAAGCTCCCGACCCACAAGATACACGGAGTTATCACGCGGATAGAGATGTGATTCGATAAGGGTATAAACATCGGGCTCAAATAAGAACGAGAGTGATAGGCTTGAGTGAGATAATATTCAAAGATGCAAAGATCAAAAGACCTCAGGACGCCCAGCCCGAGCAGATAAAAAGTATATTCCCCCGCATTTCGCCTGTGAGGCGGGGGGATATAGTAGCTATAAAAATCCACCCCGGGGAGTACGGGAACACCACGCATGTAAGACCGGTGATCGTGAGAACTGTGGTGGACCTGGTCATTGAAGCGGGCGGGATACCTTTTGTCACCGACACAACAACTCTGTACAAAGGGATGAAGCTCAATGCTGCTGAACTCATAAAAGCTGCAGCCATGAACGGCTTCACCCACGCGAGCATGAACGCCCCGTTCATAGTTGCGGACGGTCTGCGGGGGAATGACGCTAAAGAGATACAGATAAACGGGGAGGTGCTCGGCAGCATTACGGTCGCATCTGCGGTCGCGGAAGCGGATTCAATGATAGTCATATCCCACGGCAAAGGGCATCCAGCCTCAGGTTTCGGCGGCGCGGTGAAGCACCTGGGCATGGGGTGCCTGGACAGAGCGGGAAAGATAAAGGTACACGAGGTGGCAAAGCCGTCCATAGACCCCGAGAAATGCGTGCTTTGCGGGGAATGCGTGGAGGTCTGCCCGTGGGGTGCCATAACGCCACCCGGCATCGATCTCTCTAAATGCTGCGGTGAGCTGTCATGCGCTGATGCATGCCTGCAGGAGGCCATCATCCCGCCCCCGCAAGCCTCTGAGAGAATGCAGAAGAGGCTGGGTGAGGCTGCGCTTGGACCGATAGAGGCGCTTAAAGGGAGGATAGGGTACATCAACTGGGTGTACGATCTGACGCCAGGGTGCGATTGCTTCAATTTCTCAGGCGAGAGGTTCGTGGAGGATATAGGGATACTGGCAGGGCGCGACCCTGTTGCTCTGGATTCTGCAACAATAGATCTGATCAACGAGAGGATGAGACCCGGCGGCGGCTCAATATATACAGTATGGGGCATAGATCCGCGGATACATATCGAGGCTGCTGAGAAGATCGGGTGCGGCAGCAGGGAGTATATATTGATGAACTGAACGTATCATTCGATATACTTTTTCTTAATAACCGCCTCGGTCGCTGGTTCTATCTTTGTTGTCCTGTAGCCCAGCAATTTATCTGCCGCTTCTATGCCCCCCTGCAGGTCGCCTGCTGTGTTCATCTTGCTTATGTCCACGCCGAGGGCAACAAGCGTGTGGGCTATTTCAGGTGACACACCCGTAACAACTACCTTTGCGCGGCTGGAGCGAATGACGCGCAGCAGATGCTCGGTCAATTGCCGGGCACGGAGGGAATCTATCACGCCGATTATCGGCAGGATGAGCATTTGCTCCCTGACCTGCAGCACTGGAGTTGAGAGTTCACGTATGGTCCTCTCCTGCTGCTGCCTGAGTTCTTTCTCTATCCGCTTCCGTTCGGTGATATCCCGCGCAATCGTTGAAGCGCCTATAATCTTACCAGTCGTATCCTTAATTGGGGAAATGGTAAGGGATACATCGATCCGTTTACCGTCCTTTCTCATGCGCACAGTTTCGAAATGGTCGATGCGCTGCCCCTGGCTTATTCTTTCAAGAAGTTGAGGGAGTTCATCAGGGCGGTCTGGCGGAACAAGGATAGAGATAGGTTTGCCTATGACCTCATCTGCCGAGTAGCCGTATATCCTCTGTGCGCCGGGGTTCCAGCTCAGAATGATACCATCCAGGGTCTTGCCGATGATAGCATCATCTGAGGATTCTACAATAGATGCCAGAAAATAAAGTCTTTCCTCCTCCCGCATGTGTACGTCGGTTAATTTTTCTTTGTCTTCTCCCAAGCTTCCACCCCAGGTTTATTTGATTTCTTTAAGTCACAGAATTGATAACCATTATCTTATTTTTGTACTCAAGCTATATAAAAACAAGACTTCATATAATGACCTTTTGCTTTGCTTTTTATATCGGTCCTTGCATTACTGGATTCATTTTTCATTAACAGTATCTGCGGCGCTTTATCAGCAGCATCCCAACTAGAATACAGGTTAATCCCGCAGTAGCTCCTAAAACAACCGAAAATGCAATTACCACCGGGAGCAGTGCGGCTCCAGGAGAAGGAGCGGATATTATACCAAAAAGAAGAGATACGGGAAATACAAGAAATTCCGCTCCTATCCCGATGAGAGTCCAGCCCGTTATCCTGTGAATACCATCCAGTTTATTCAACCTCTGGGCAACTGGAGGCATTATCACAAGCAGTGCAACAATAAACGCAGAGAATGGAATATACACCTGAACCGATGGAGGGAGAAGAAGCGCAAAAGGACCTGATATAAGAACCAGGATGACGACCGCTCCCATCGAAAGCACGAACCCGCAGGCGGTAGAAATGATTGAGTTCCTGGAAGGCATATCTTTAATCTTTCTTTATGTGTACATCCATCTGGCTGAATGGGATCTCTATGCCTTCTTCCTTGAACCGTTTGAATATCTCCCTGAATATCCAGTCCATCACCGGATGTCTGTCGTCGTAATGCCTTACCCAGACAAGAAGCTCAAAGTTCTGCGAGGAGGCGGCGTACTCTATGAACCTGATGAGGGGCTTCGGCTCAGGGAGAACGAGAGGGGTCCTGTTGGCTATATCGAGCAGGATATCGTCCACTTTCTTCGGGTCAGTGCCGTAGGCAACGCTCACGGGCAGCTTGACCCTTACCGTGGTGTCCGGGACTGCGTAGTTCACTATATTATCGTTGATCACCTTGGAATTGGGTATCGTTATGATCGTATTGTTCATAGTTTTGACCTTTGTGTACCTGGGCTTTATCTCATAGATATCACCGTAAACGCCTCCGAATTCGACCCTGTCCCCGACCTTGTAGAGCTGGTCCAGGGTTATGGTCACACCTCCGAACACGTTCGTGAGCACGTTCTGGGCAGCAAGCGCAATGGCGAGACCTGCAATGCCCATGCCCGTGAGCAGTGGCGTTATTTCGTACCCTATAACGTTCAGGGCTATCATGATGCCGATGAACCAGATGACGTACATCACCGACATATCGGCAAGCGCCACGAGCCTGTCATCCATAACGCTCTCAGTACCGGATGCCCACCCGTAGCCGTATTCCCGTACCATCCTTTTCGCAAGTGTGGCGACCATCCATGTCCCGAAGATGGTGAGGATGAACCTCCTGTACTGGTAATCTGCATCCTTCTGGTTGATCAGGTCGATAAGATAGGGCGTCTCGTGGATAGCATAGTATATCCCCGCCACCAGGATAAGCATGTAAAGAGGTCTTCCGAGGGAATGCAGGATAATGTCATCCAGCTTTGTCTCGGTCTTTGCTGCTCTATGCCTGAGCCTTATAAGTATAAAATTGACGGCATTGGCCGCCGCAAAGCTCAACAACAGGATGATAAGCGGCGACAGTATGTCTTTGAGTTCCATGCACCGCCAAGATGGACAAATGGTCTAAAATATCTTTCTGTGAGGGCTGGATATTTATACAGAAAGCTCTCTAAAGCGGATTATGGACTGCGATCGCCAGCGCGCCGTAAGCATGATAGATGCTCTGGAGACAGATTCAAGCACGAAAGCATCCATGTACAGAGCCTTTGAGAGGAGGACGGAGCTTTTCGGCAACAGGATATATTTCTTCAGGGAGCCTTTTACACCGGTATCCCTGACAGGGATGCGCTGCTCCCTTAAATGCAGGCACTGCAATGCATATTACCTGCGCCATATGCTTGACGGCTCGGAAGGAAGATTATACTCCCAGGCATGCCATTTAGCGGATAAAGGGGCAAAAGGGCTGCTGCTGAGCGGGGGAAGTGCGGCAGACGGGAGCGTTCCAACGTACAGGTTCGCGGAGAGCATTAAGAACATCAAGAGGGATAAAAAATTAAAGATCAGTGCGCATACAGGCATTGTGAACGAGGCGCAGGCTCAGATGCTCTCGGAGTACCTGGATATGGCGCTCGTTGATGTTATCGGGGATGACGGGACCGTGCACGATATACTCGGCATGGATGCGGGCGCCGGGGATTATGAGGAGTCGCTAAAAAACCTTTCATCCGCCGGGATACCTCTTGCCCCGCACATCATTGTCGGGCTGCATAACGGCGAATTGAAAGGGGAGTTCAGGGCGCTTGAAATGGTCAGGAGACTCGCTCCTGAGGCAGTGGTGATAGTCGTGTTCATCCCGACAGAGGGGACAGCCATGGAAGGGATCGCGCCTCCGAAAATAGAAGACGTGGTCAGGGTTATAGCAAAAGCGCGCGGAATGTTCGATGTACCCCTGTCCTTAAGCTGCGTGCGTCCGGGGGGCAAGTACCGCTCCAAGCTTGATACGTATGCAGTCCTGAGCGGAGTTGACAGGATAGCAATACCTTCAAGGAGCGCCTATAATATAAGCAGGGAGGCGGGACTGGATATTATAGAAGTACCGAAAATGTGCTGCTCGTACGGGGTATGGTCATGAAGAAAATAGCAAGCCACGGTGATATAGAGATTTTTGCTCCCGATGATTCAAGGTTCTCTTTCCTGAAGAGCCCCTACGCCGCCCACAGGACCCACAGCGCGGTGGATATCTATTACGGAGATTTCGGGAGCGATGCGGTCTCGCCCGTCGATGGTGAGATAATCGACATCCGAAGTTTTGATACGCCCACGCCTTTTAAAGACAGGGACTCAAAAGAGTACGTCATAGCCATACGACAGAAGAAGTACGTAATTAAAATACTTCATATAAAACCTGATGTTGAAGGGGGCGAGAATATCTCAAAAGGCGATAAGATAGGGACATTCATACGCAACGGCTATTTCATCTTCTGGAACGACCCGCTGATGCACGTAGAAGTGAGAAAGCCCGGCGATTACCTTCGCGCCTCAAACGATGTGCGCCTCTCGCCCTGTATTGAATGGAGCAGCCTTCCTGCACGGAAGGATATTGAGATTGAATGCAGGGTCGAAAGTATAAACAAGAGATATGCCCTTCTTTGCGCACCATATGAAACCGCAGGCGGGGTAAGAGGATTCGCAATAGATGGCGGGTTCCTTGACGGCTATGTTCCCTCAGGTACGGAGAGGGGATTTTTTGGTATCGTCAAGCCGCAGGGATTTTCTCACCCAGAGGTCACAGGGCTTAAGATCACCGAGGGAGAAAAGGAAGTAGAATGCGCTGGAGCCGCTTTTTGTTTGCATTTTAATGAGCCGAGGATCAAGGTACTGCCTCTGCGGTACGGCGATAAACTGTTCTCAGGGGACGGTGAGGTCAGAATAAGGCTTGAGGTTCGGTAATGCTCCGCAGCCTTTTCCTGAGCACATCTGCTGCGCTGCTGAGGTCGCTATCGTAGAGGTCTTTTATCTTTGAATTGTACAGGAGCGTATAGATCTTTTTGAGTTTCGCCTCTTTCCTGTCTTTCAATACAGTGTTCTCAGCCGCTAAAAGTACGTTGAAATCGTGCTGGTGTGCCAGTATGAAGTTCCGCAGGTCATCCGCTGTCTTCATTTCAGGTAAAAGGCGCAGCATCCAGATGATCGGCGGCCCTCTCGTTTTCCTCTGCTTGGGACCGTCGTGGATATACAGACCGAACGTCATGTCTTTTTTTTCCAGGATGGCGGTCAGTGTCATGGCGCCTGCGCCGCTGCACACTTCTACCTTCTCGCTGAGAACCCTGTAGCCCATCTCTGCCAGTTCTTTTGTGGCGAATTGCAGCAGCGAGAGTTCGTAATCCTGCTCAGGCACGTCCCAGTAGTCGCTCATGGTACCAAGCTGGTATCGATGGATATTTATACCTATCCTCAAATGTTACGAAATATGAAGGCGTACGAATTTGAGTTCCCTGAGGACAGGCGCTACCTGAAGAACCACGTATGGCTTAAGCCTGATAAGGGACATATACTGCTCGGCATCACCGAGCTGGGTCAGTCCCTATCTAAAGATATAGTGCACATAGACCTGCCAGAAGTTGGCGAATCTATCAAAAAGGGCGACACGCTCGTGGCTTACGAGACCATAAAAGCGGTCTCGCAGATAGCCCTTCCGTTCGATGCAGAGGTCACAGAGGTAAACGAGAAGCTCTGGGACGACCCGAACATCATCAACAGCGACCCGTACAGTGAATGGCTCGTAAAGGTGAAGGGCGAGTTCGTCGAAAGATTGGCTATGGATGTGGAAGAGGCTGTGGAATATTACAGGAAACTGATAGCGAAAGAGAGGGAGCGGTACGCTGGGTAGTGTAACATCTTTACTTCCAAACTTTTATAAACTTATCGAGATTAACAATAAATCTATGGGATTATTTAATAAAAAATCTAAACAAGAAAAAGAGATCGAGCGCGAAATCTCTTACAGAAAGGCTAAAGCTGTTATCAAAAATTATATCGATAACTGTGACAATATTAAAAAAAGATACTGGGAACAGGGTGTAGAGGCTGCAAAGATCGGAGATGAAGAACTGTTGAAACAGTTTGCAGCAGGATACTTCATGATGAACGACAAGATAAAAAAGGGGAAAAAGCTCCTGCTGCACATGGAAGGAATTAAAATACAACGCGAAGCTGTACATATGTCATGTGAATTCGTGGCTTTTGCAAAAGACATGAGCAGCTCCATCCTTGAAGGTGTGGATGTGAAAGACCTTGCAAAAATGCAGGTGGAGCTTGAAAAAGCTGTTATGAAAGCCGAGCAGGTGGATATGGCTCTCTCCACTTCCCTGGATATGACAAGCGAGAAAGTGCTCACTTCTCCGGAACTTGATACGAATCTCGGCAATATCATAAAAACAATGGAAGGAGAAGCGGCTGCTGGAGAATCTAAACTGGATACGAAAATCGGGGAAGGTTTAAAGCAGGTAGAAGAGGCTATGAAAAAGGGAGGCTAATTATTTCAGTAGATTGGCTTCTTGAGAAAGCAAATAAGTACCTGGAAGACGCATTGATGCAGGAGCGGCAGCGGGATTTTGATGCTGCAAGGAACTTGTATCTTCTGTCCTCGGATTGTTTGTTTAAAGCGGCAGAGCAGTCCAAAGGAAAAATGAAAGAAATCCGTCTGGCTAACGCCGAGAAGATACTGAAAAGGGCTAAAGAAATCGAAGCAGGGTTTAGAAAAGAGCAAAACCATCAGAAACCGGAAGCTTCTGATAAAGAGAAAAAATGGTTGGTAACCCAGAAGCCTGCGGTGACCTTTAATGATGTGGCAGGGCTGGAAGATGTCAAGGAAGAGATACGTATAAAAATAATCTATCCGTTTAAGCATCCGAAAGAAGCAAAGAGATACGGGATAGGCTCTGGTGGGGGGATCCTATTGTATGGTCCTCCCGGAACAGGTAAATCCTTTATAGCAAAAGCGATAGCGAATGAAGTCGATGCCTTTTTCTTCAGCATAAAACCCTCGGATATCATGAGCAAGTGGGTCGGCGAGGCTGAGCAAAATATCGAGGAACTGTTTAAGGCTGCAAGGAGCCATCCGAAATCGGTTATTTTTATCGATGAGGTCGAGGCGCTGGCACCGAAAAGAAGAAACACGGATTCGACTGTCATGAAGCGCCTTGTCCCCCAGATACTCGCGGAGATGGAAGGCATGAACTCCGATAACAGCAATATATTGTTCATAGGCGCCACGAATGAGCCGTGGTCGCTGGATTCTGCAATACTTCGACCCGGCAGGTTCAGTGAAAAAATATATGTTCCGCCGCCTGACCCTGCTGCAAGGAAAAAGTTGTTTGAACTGTACTTAAAAAACAGACCGCTTTTGAATGATATCGATCTTGATACTTTGGCGCAGGCGGCTTGTGGCTACAGTGGCGCGGACATCAAAGAGGTGTGTATAAAAGCATCAGTGATACCATTCAAGGAGTCTATCCAGACCGGCATTGAAAGGGATATAGGGATGCAGGATTTGATGAAAGCGCTGGGAAACGTTAAACCTTCGATAGACGAGGGGGATTTGAAACGGTTCGAGGAGTATTCTTTCAACAGGTGAATCAATTTTTCAGAGAATTTTTTTCAATACATACACATTCTCAGTAACAGTTTTTATTAATATATATCTCGTAAATCGGGTGTATGAACACTGAGCTGATGGATGACTGGGAAAAAATCATTGGTACGGAAAGGGTGAAAGTAATTTCAAGCCAATTTTTTGATAGAAGGCTTGATGCAGAATTCCCGCGTCTTGTGAAAGGCGATTATGTCTTTAAAAAATTAAGCATCCTTTCGGAACTGGAAAATATAGGGAATATTTTAATCGAACTAGAGAGAAACGGCATTTTGACCCACGATGAAGTTTTGAGAATGGTCGAAGTATCAGCCCGGGAGCTTATAAGCAGGAATATCCCGGCTGCGCTTTTCAAGAATGTCTCCGTGATGCTGGATGAAGAAAAATTACAGGATGAAGGAGAGGATGAGTGGCTCGACAGGGAACTCAGGCACATAGGGGGGATACTGGATCGTCTCAAGCCGAAGAAAAAACAGTACGAGTGATTACTTGCGCCAGAATTTTATATTAAAGCTGCACCTGTCCTGACCTGTCCTTTCGAACTGGTCAAGCTCCCCGAACCTTTTTACTATATTCTTGATCAAAGGTTCGCAGGTAATCTCGCAGTTTTTCTTTTCGCACGGCGCTCTTTCTATGACAAGGTTTATCTTGCGCCCCCCGCGAGTAATTATCGTGTTATGCGTTACCCTGACATCAGCTTCTAAATAATACTGCAGGATGTAAGCGATCCCGTCCCCAAAATCCATTATCTTCTCAGGGAATTTTTCTTTGATAGTATCGAGCTTGTCGTTGATGTTCAGGATCTCGCTTCCGAAAGGCGAGGCTACGTACAGGGTATGCTTCTCGCCTATGATCGCTTCCCGCTCGAACATGATGACGAGGCGAGAGGATACGAGGTCGGTGAGCGCTTCAGAGGCTCGTTCTTTGCGGATGTCCAGATCCTCGGATAGCTCTGTGTTCCTGCAGGATTTTATGCCTAATTTTTTTAATATGTCAAACCGGTTTTTGCGACCGAGGGTTTTGGAGAGGTCTATCAGGGATTCGTTCGGCATAGTATGGTGAATATAATATGGATTTTACTATATATACTAATAATGCTTATTTTAACTTACTATCTATATAATTCATAAATTGCTGAAATACAGAGAAATATTTGAAGAATTACATAGTTATCCGTATGAAGTGGAGTAAGAATGTTTATTAAGTGGGAAAAATCATTAGGATAATATCTCCCTAAAAGCCTAAGAGAAGAAATCGCTGAATAAAGACACAATAATAATTTAATTATATTGAATTTAGTTAGAGAAGCTGAGAAACCAAAAAAGAAAGGTTAGAGCATGGCGTTAGGATGGTTTTGGAATAAGGAGGAAACGAAACGATCTTCAAATTATTTATTACAAGTAGATGTAACTGATGAATCCGGGTTTATAAGAGTTCAGGAAGCAAAAGTCTTAGCTGTTAACAAAATTGGTATCATATCATCAGCCCATCTTG
>Ga0074199_1000871_pt1 | contig 35489 bp, 28 predicted proteins | sample EPASupsiteSAE347_FD_64528 | JGI IMG/M metagenome (GOLD analysis project Ga0074199, IMG submission 64528) | Bioremediated contaminated groundwater from EPA Superfund site, New Mexico - Sample SAE3-47 | ecosystem: Environmental > Aquatic > Deep subsurface > Groundwater > Contaminated ... | reverse complement strand
TTTTGGATCAACGAAATGCGGATCTTCGGTTGGCTTGGCAAGAACGTTGACTTCGACCAGATCATTCCCGATTTCGCGGGCTATGGCCCCGAAATCGGGGGTCGTAGCAACGACGTTGAGTTTGGCCTGACCGGATACCGCCAATCCTAACGCGAGATTGACAGCCAATATCATTTGCAGAAATTTTGTATTCATGTTTTCAGGTGCTCCTTTTTTATTTCATTTGGTTTAGTTAAATTAGAACTTGTGCGCCGCGTGAGCGCCAAGCATAAACTCCAGCTGCAGCCATATGGCATCGGCGTTTTCGGCGTATTCGCGCCAGTCGTGATTGTATTGCAGCCTTATTTTACTGTATTCGCTGGGATACCAGGTCACGTTCGGGGAAACCCTCGTTGTCGTGGCGCGCTCCTCGTTGGCTTCTTCGCTGGCACTCGTGTTCCCCGTCACGTATTCGCCGCGCAGGCCCGCAGCCCAAGGATGCATAAATCCCCATTGAACTTGGGAATACAGACCCCAGTCGCGTAGTGTTTCCGATGGCAATCCGGCCTCTTCATCGGCGCCGGCTTCAAAGTTTCGCGCCAGGACTTCGGTTTGCCATGTGACAAACGGCCAACCTCTTTCAGCATGAGATGATTTCCACTTCCAAAACGTATCCAGTCCATAGATCAAAGTTTTTGCCTCATTGCCGGTGTCGTTAGGGCCGACAGCGGCAGAAGCGCCCAGAACAAGCGTTTGAACATCTGTGAGGTCAAAAGAAGACGCTATCCGCGGTACGTACACAAAATCGCCCATGCCTTTAATTGAGCGGCTCGAGGTTGCATGGCCATACATACGCCGGACTCCTTCTTCATCATCTTCGCCGAGATATCTGAAGCTGTATGCATCTCCTCCTTGGCCGTTAAACATTCCCAGCATGATTTCTGTGTAGTTTGGCGTGGGGACAAGCCAGGAAAGCCGCATTCCATTCTGCCGCAGGCCGTCTTCGCCAAACATCCGGTTGAGGACCAATGGCTGGTCCACAAAGTCCCAGGCATGGGGATGCTGGGTATTTTGCCGTCCGAATTCCACGAAAAACCGTCCGGGCTTGACCTGAAGACCATATGGTAGGCTGGAGGAAAGCACATAGGCCTCTTCCAGTTCCAAGTCGGTTGTGTCCTCGAAATCGGTCATGAAAACTACGTCGGCAAACGCCTTGAAATAAGGATCAACGGCCCCATCCAGCGCAAGTTCCGCATTGCGGATGGAAAATCCCCTTTGTGCCGGATCGTGACATCCGGGTTGAATTTCCTTTGCATCTGGAACGGATGACCAACCGGCATTGAACAGAACATCAAAACTGACGTTCATATATGTTGAACCGGTCCGGCCCAGCGTCAGAACCGCAGGACTTTGTTTGTCCTCCGCAACTTTCTTTTCCAGGGCGTCCATGCGCAAATGCAGTTGTTTAAGTTCTTCCAGCGTATTGGTTGTTGTTTCCGCCTCTGCCGCAGGGCATGAGTATGCTACCCATATGACTGGAATCATAAGCAGGCAATGTAATAAAATCTTCAAAGAATCCTCCTTCGATTGAAATGTTGATCAATGGATACAATGCGGGCCGATAAACCGGCATTGTGTGATACCTGAACGAATTAAACTTCAGGCGTTCGGAGGACCGCACGCGAAATGAAGATCGCAGAACGTTTGAGTGGATGGAAGCTCTGTCGGAAGGCAAATTGTATTACTAATCAAGATTGCCGTAATCGGCGCGAGGACAGTTGAAGCTACAATAAGTGGCGTGACGGCAAGTTGACAAATCGGACAATGATCTGCATCATGATCGGCAGGGACTCTTTCATCACTTCCGCCGGAGTGATGCGCATGGCTTGTTCCAGTCGTTGAGCACAACCGGCCGCAATGCCCTTCATGCAACGCAGGGAAGACAATAATCCCCAGAACAAAAATAATACTTAATAGACTAGCGGCCATCCGTTTCATATGGCTTCTTATAATAACCATTAAGCCGTCACATTCAATATAATTCTTTGTCCGTATTTTTTCGTTGGTTGCAGACGTTTTTGCTGGTCTAAGAGTACCGGCCAGCCTGATGGCGGCCATTTATAAAACTTACTCCGCCGTATGCTACACAGCAGAACGTTCTTGGATTTAACAGACACCCAAAAATCCCTATTTTCTAACTATTTCAGTGCTTAAGTCCGATGCGTCTGCCATTCCGCCACCCAGGCTTCAAATGATTGACATGCTAGGGAAATTGATACATGATTTCAATTGAAAAAGGAAAGAAGGCTGTAAAGGAGAAGGGAACGCGCAGAATCAATGATTATTGATTGTCATATTCATCCTGTCATCAGCGCCGATTCAAATTATTGCCGCTATCTGGATGTCGGCGATTTCGGCCGTCAGACAGAAACGCTGCGCCGGGCCGGCATAGAGCGCGCGTGCGGTGCAATAATTCCCAGGCAGAAAATCAGCGCATTTGATCAAATCCGCAAACTGAATGATTCCGCCCTGCAACTGCGCGACGCTTATCCGCATTTTTATATTCCGGGGGCAAGCATTGATCCGCGGTATGAACAGGAATCCTGCAAAGAAATAGAGCGGTTGGCCAAAGCGGGCGTTAAATGGGTCGGGGAATTGGTGGGATATCTATTCGGTTATGGCGAGGAATATTGTTCGCCTCCGGCCCTGACCATCATGCAGACGATTTCAAAAGCAGGAATGACGGTAAATTTTCATTGCGGCAACCTTGAAGTTGTTGAAGCCCTGGCCAAGGCCATGCCGCAACTAAAGCTCGTTTTGGCTCATCCCGGCGACGGCGATAATTTCATGCGGCGCATAGAACTTGTTGCCAAATATCCGAATCTTTACCTTGATATTTCCGGAACGGGCATTGACCGTTATGGAATGCTGCGCCATGCCGTTGACAAGGCCGGCAAGGACAAAATGCTTTTGGGTTCGGATTATCCGATCAATAATCCCGCGCTATATGTCCAGGCGGTTTGTTTTGAGCCGCTGACCGATGCCGAGCGCGAAGGGATTTTGTCTGCCAACGTTTTGCGCTTGATCGGCTGATGATTATTCGCCAATCTGAAAATCGTCTTCAAAATATGGCAGAGCAATTGTTCCGGATAATGTGTGTTAGAGGCGGCAAAATTATGGCCGCAACATTTGCAAAGAAAGGAAAAAGCAGCATGAGCTACAGAAACGGCATAGGGATCATCATCGCGGCCATTATACTGAGCGGAGTCTTTGAGGTGAACGCCCAGTGGGTTTTCGTGGCCCGCAAAGCGCTGGGAAGAATTGAGCAGATGACCCAGGCGGAAACGAAAGACAAACCGGGTTACGACGTGGCGACGGTGGTTATTGAAGGCAACGCCGACAAGGTCTATGAAACCGCGATCAAATCCATTGAAAAGGCGCGCAACCTGCGAATCACGCGGCGGGATCCGACCCTGCGGACCATTGAATTTACCAACGGCACGATCTCGGCGGGGCTGAAAATATCCCAGGTGAATGACACGGTCGTTCATTTGCTCATTGCATCGGTGGTCATGCCCGGCGAACCCAGCGGCACCTCGCTGGTGCTGGCCGGCGTAATACGCGTCTGCGAGGAAATGGGCGCGCATTACAGCGTTGAGAAATAACGGTCAATATTTTCTTTGCGGACAACTTTCTTTTGTTCGCAAACATGTTGACATGCGCCGGTTTTTTTGGAATATTTTTTCTGCAAATTCATTCCCTGAGTCATGTTTTTGATCTGCCGCATAATAATTGGTCTGATTAAATGGATAAGCGGGCCTGGCCAATATTTTTGAGCGTTTTAATCGCGGCAATGCCGCTCTCTCTCCTGCGGGCGCAGAGCACCTGGTTCCCGGAAATATCTCCGGATGCCAATGTCTCAACTTCTTCGGCAAGGCCGTGGCAGGCCGATAAAGCAACCAGCCGGAGCATAACCAATAAGCCCTTGCCGGCCAAAGCCGATGATCCGGAATTGAATGAAGGCAAGCCGCTGCGTCTGGTTGAATTGATAACCCTGGCCTTGCGGCGCAATCCGGCCGCTTTGCAGGCGTGGGAAAATGCCCGCGTTTCGGCGGCGCAGTTGGGCGAAGCCAAAAGTCCTTATTATCCGAAGGTTACTTTTCAAGCCCAGGTCGGGGAAAACAACAATATTAATAGCGACCAAACCCTTTATACGCCGACTACCCGCACGTTTAGTTACGGCCCGCAGTTGAATATTACCTGGCTTCTCCTGGATTTCGGCAGCCGCGGGTTCGGGCGGGAGGCCGCGCGCCAGACTTTGATCTCATCCAATTTTCAGTTTAACCGGACGTTGCAGGACACAATCCTTGGCGTGGAAACCGCTTATTTTAACTTGGATAGCGCCAGTATGCAGCAGCAGGCGCAGGAAGACGCCTTGAAAGTTGCTCAGGCCACGCTGGAGTCGGTGGAAATCCAAATGAAAACCGGCCTAGCCACCATCACTCAAAAACTCCAAGCTCAGCAGGCGCTTGCGCAGGCTCTTTATAATCTGGAGGGCGCGAAAGCTTTGGTGACAACTGCGCAGGCCAATCTGGCGAAAAGCGTCGGGATGCCGGCCAATGCCGCCTTAAACGTGGAACCGCCGGCGGGCGAACCGCCGTTAAAGGAATTGGATATAACGGTGAACAGTATGATTGAAGACGCCCTTGTGCGCCGGCCGGATTTGGCCGCCAAGTTTGCCGTCTTCCGGTCAAAACTGGCCCTGGCCCAGCAGGCTCGGCGCAATATATTGCCGCAAGTGAACGGCAATCTTAATCTGCAAAGAAATTATTTTGACGAGAATATTAATGCGGGACAGGCGGGCTCGGCAAAGTCCGATGGGTTCACTGATAATTTTGCGGGTTCATTTGTCCTGAGCGTGGATTTGTTTGACGGTTTTTTAAAATGGAACAAGGCGCGCGAGGCAAAGGCCGTGGCCGAGGCGGCGCGCCAGGACCTGGTTGCTTCCGAAATAGCGGCCATTGCGGAAGTATGGAACAGTTATTACAACTATAAGACGGCCCTCAAGCAGTTGGTTGCCGGCCGTGAACTGGTGGCGGCTTCGGAGAAGGCGTTTAATGCCACTTCCCTCGGTTATAAATCAGGCCTGAACAGCATCGTGGACATGCTGACCCAGCAGAATAATTTATCCTCCGCCCGGCTGACTTTCATTCAGGCGCGGACTTCGCTGTTTCTATCCTCGGCCAATCTGGCTTACTCAACCGGCGCCATGGCGCCGCCTGAAAAAGGCGATCTTGAACCGATTGCATCGGCTGTTAAAAAAATGGAGGAAGAAAAAGGCGGTATCAAATGAAATCACTGCTCAATTACAGAACTGTTTTTCGCCAAATCATGTCCTTGTCATTCCCGCGAAAGCGGGAATCCAGATTTGATTTGCTTTCCTCTGGATTCCCGATCTCGCCATGCGCAACGCGTGGCAAGTCGGGAATGACAGAGACGGATAATCGCATTCGTATCTATGGCTTTGCGAGAATTTTTTTCAGTTTTGTTTTAGGATTGGTTCTTATCTTTTTCTGTTCTTCGTGCGGAAAAAAGAAGGCGCCGGAAGCTTTGTCTTACCCGATAACGGTCGGACAGTCCTACTCCAAAACAGTTTCGCGTTACATTGACACCATCGGCAGCTGCGTTTCGCCGGCCAAGGTGCTGATTATTCCGCAGGTTTCCGGGCAGATTGTCAAAATCCATTTTGTTCAGGGACAGGAAGTCAAGACCGGTGATTTGCTTTACACCATTGATCCGCGTCCCTATCAGGCGGCCCTGGATAAGGCGCTTGGTCAGCTCGGCGAAGACGAAGCCCAGTTGGAATTGAACCGTCTGGTCCTGCAACGGAACATGCCCCTTGCCCCGGGCCTTTATGTTTCCCCGCAGGATCTGGACAAATACCGCCTTCAGGTTGACATGTTTGAGGCGACGGTTGAAGCCGATCATGCCGCGGTTGAAACGGCCCAGATTAACCTCGGTTACTGTTTTATCACCTCACCCGTTGACGGCAAAACCGGCGTCTATCTGGTGAACGAGGGCAACGTGATTACGGCCAATGATCCCAATGGGCTGCTCTCCATTCAGACCATTTCGCCGATTTACGCCGAATTTATCATCACCGAGCGCGAAATGATGCAGGTGCGCCAGCAGATGCAACAGGCCAAGGTCCAGGCGGAGATCACTTCCATAGAAAACGCGGCTATAAAGGAATACGGCGATTTGTTTTTCCTGGACAATGAGGTTAAGCCCAAGGCCGGCACGGTTACTTTGCGGGCCGTTTGCCCGAATCAGAAACAAGTGCTCTGGCCCGGCCAGTTTATCAACGCGCGGATCCTGCTGGATGAAATCAAGGATGCGGTCCTGATGCCTTATGCCGCGATGCAGATCAGCGAAAGAGGAGCTTTTACCTTTGTGCTTAAACCCGATTCCACGGTGGAGATACAGCCGATTAAACTGGGACAGAGATACGGCGATGATATTGTGATTGAAGAGGGCCTCAAGGCCGGCGAACAGGTGGTTGTCTCCGGCCAGCTCATGCTCCGCTCAGGTTCGCGGGTGAAAGTTGTTGCTCCGGATGCGAAATCTGAAAATAAATAATAAAAATTATTCCGGTTCAAAGTTCACCGTTCAAGGTTCACGGTTAAAGAATGATGAAGCTTGAATTGCTCAAATCTTCAACCCTGAAATTTAGATGTGGAATTATAATTAAGTATTAAAGTTAGGTTTGACCCCGAAAACCATGAACATTTCCTCAGTATTTATCAACCGGCCGGTCGGGACAGTGCTCATCATGCTCAGTTTCGCGCTTTTCGGCACTTTTGCGTTTTTCAAAATGCCGGTCAGCGATTTGCCCGCAGTTGATTATCCGGTGATCAAGGTCAACGTGGCCTATCCGGGCGCAACGCCCGAAAACATGGCGGCCAACATCGCCACCCCCCTGGAACAGCAGTTCATGCAGATTCAGGGCATTGAGCTCATGACCTCCATGAACAGTCAGGGGAACACCCTCATCATCATCCAGTTTGATCTGACCAAAAACATTGACGGGGCCGCCAATGACGTGCAGGCGGCGATTTCGCGCGCCATGGGCAGTCTGCCGAAAGATTTGCCGTCGCCGCCCCAGTATCAGAAAACTAACCCGAACGAAATGCCGATGATGTATTACGGTCTGATCACCGAGACGATGACGACCGCGAAACTCTATGATTACGCCTTCAGCGTTATCGGCAACCAGATCAATATCATTGAGGGCGTTTCGCAGGTCCAGGTCTATGGCGTGCCCTATGCCGTGCGCATTGAGGTTGACCCGGACGCGGTCGCCGCCCGCGGTCTTACACTGGATGAAGTTTGCGATGCGGTCGGGAAAGGGACGGTTATGCTGGGTTCCGGACAATTTGACGGAAAAACCCAGACGCTTTTGCTCCAGCCGCAGGGCCAGCTTGAAAATGCCGCGCAATATGGACAGCTCATTATCGGAATGTTCAACGGCGCTCCGGTTTATCTGCGCGATATTGCCAAATGTCTTGACAGCATCCAGGACACCCGTCTCTCGCTTCATTTCTGGGCGGAACAGATGAAGCGAATGGAGCATAAGCCCGTCGGGATGGTTGTGGCCGTGACCAAGGCGGCCGGCGCCAACGCGGTTGAAGTTTCCCAGCGCATCAAAGATTTAATGAAAAGTCTTGACGCCGTTATTCCCGATTCCATTCAGGTTATGTTGATTTCGGACCACTCGCAGACAATCAGGAATTCAATTGAAGATGTTCAGGAAACGCTGATGATCGCCTTTTTTCTGGTGGTGGCGGTTATCTTCTTTTTCCTCGGCCGGATCAAGGACACGATTATTCCAAGTTTAGCCCTGCCGTTATCAATGCTGATCACCTTCGTCGTTATGCTGGCGCTGGATTACAGTTTGGACAATCTTTCCCTGATGGGACTCACGCTCTGCATAGGATTCCTGGTGGATGACGCGATCGTCTTTCTTGAAAACTGTGTCCGGCGCATGGAAAGCGGCGAAAATGCCTATGATGCTTCCATGAAAGGCGCCGAAGAAATAGGATTCACGATCTTGAGCATGACCTTATCCTTGGGCGCGGTTTTTCTGCCACTGGTCTTTATGAGCGGACTGATTGGCCGTGTTTTTCGCGAGTTTTCAATCGTGGTGGTGGTGGCCATTCTGGCTTCGGGTTTTGTTTCCCTGACGCTGACGCCGATGATGTGCCGGTTCATGCTCGCCGGGCACAGTTCCGGGGTGAAAACCACGATGGAAAAGTTCGCCAATAACACGGTTGCGTTTTGTCTGCGCTGGTATGGACTTTCTTTGCATTGGTTTTTGAAGCGGCGCGCCATCAGTCTCATTGCCTGGTTTGTCACGCTGGGCGCCACGGTCTGGCTTTTCATGCTCCTGCCAAAATCATTCCTTCCGGTCGGCGACAGCGGCGTGCTCCGCGGCATGTTTATGGCGCCCACCGGCACTTCGCCCGAGCGCATGGTTGAATATCAGGATGAATTAGACCGGATTCTTCAGCAGAACCCGGCGGTTGCGGAGGCGGTTACGGTCGCCAACCTGTCCGGCGCCAATATCCAGGCCAACCAGGCGCTTACCTTTGTTTTTCTGAGGGAGCGGGAAAAACGCAAGCCCATCATGGATGTCACCCATGAATTGATCGCCGCCGTCTCGCGGATCCCCGGTATATTTATCGCCCTGCGTCCTGATCCAACGCTTCATATCAGCGCCGGCGCCACGAGCGAAACCCAGGGGCAATATTCTTATGTGTTGACCGGTTTGGATCAGCAGCAGCTTTATGCAAGCGCGGAGAAAATAATCGGCGAAATCAGCAAGCTGCCGGGCGTGATCGGCGTCTCCTCGGATATGATGCTGGATATGCCGAACTTGACCATAAACATTTTGCGCGACAAGGCTTCCAGTTACGGCGTCAGCGCCTACGCGATTGAATATGTGATTCGCAACGCCTATGCCCAAAACTATGTTTATCTGATCAAATCAACCATCACCCAATACCAGGTTATTGTGGAGGTTAAGGACGAGAAACGCGCTAATGCCGAGGATTTGAACAATCTGTATGTATTCTCGCAGACGCTTGACCAGCCAATTCCGCTGCGCGCGGTCTGCACCTGGGAAAAGCGGATCGGGCCTTCAACCGTCAACCATTTGAAACAATTCCCGGCCGTCACGATTTTCTTCAATTTAAAGCCCGATATGCCGATCGGCACCGCGCAAAACGCAATTAATAAACTGGCCGAATCAATCCTGCCGCCGGATATTTCGCGTTCCTTCTACGGCGAGGCGCAGTTGTTCGCTCAAACCGTGAAGAGCCTGACGGTCTTGTTGTTTGTCGCCATTTTTGTGATGTATGTCATCATGGGCGTTCTTTATGAAAGTTATTTCCATCCGATTACCGTGCTGTCGGCTTTGCCGGTGGCCTGCGTCGGCGGCCTGCTCGGCTTGTTGATTTTCGGACAGGAATTGTCGCTTTACGCGTTCATCGGTCTCTTCATGCTGATGGGCATCGTGAAAAAGAACGGCATTCTGATGGTGGACTTTGCCATTCATCTCCAGCAGCACGGTAAAAACAGTTATGACGCCGTGCACGAGTCTTGCATGGAAAGATTCCGGCCGATTATCATGACTACTTTGGCCGCGCTGATGGGCGCCATGCCCATCGCCGTGGGCTACGGCGCCGACGGCGAATCGCGCATGGGCTTGGGGATAACCGTGGTCGCCGGCCTTATCTTTTCGCAGATCATCACGCTTTACATCACGCCCGTTATTTATCTTTACCTTGAGGACGTCCAGGAATGGGTCTATGGGGAGAAGCGGAAGCAGAAGTCAGAGGTCAGCGGTCAGTAGTCAGAATTCGGGAACATGTAGGGGCCGCGCTTGCGCGTGCCCGCTGAAAAATGAAGACGCAATTAAAGGGAAAAACATTCCGGCCAGCGGATTTAGTCGCCTATGCCCGTGATTCCATTGTCAGTAAAACGCTCGTAGACCGCAAGGCCGGCACGCTGACGCTTTTTGCCTTTGACCGCGGGCAGGGCTTGAGCGAACATGTGGCCCCTTATGACGCCGTGGTGGAGATTTTGGACGGCGAAGCGTTAATTACCATCGCCGGTAAAAAACTTCATGCAAAGCAGGGCGACTTGCTCATCATGCCCGCCCATGTTCCCCATGCGCTCAAGGCCGTCAAGAAATTCAAAATGCTTCTGATCATGATCCGGGGAGGAAAATAATGAATGTTTATATTGCCACCGATATAGAGGGGGTGGCGGGAGTTGTATTCTACGAATACCGCCACGTCAACATGTCCATGCTCAATTACGCGCTCCTGCACCGCAACCGCGTTCTTTTGACCGAAGAAGTCAACGCCGCCGCCCGCGGTGCCTTTGAGGCGGGCGCCAAAATGGTGGTCGTCCACGACGATCATGCCGAGGGATATAACATCATGCCGGAACTGCTTGACGAGCGCATTGAATTGATCCATGGCCGGAATACTTTAACCCTCTCCACCTGGCATCCGGACCTGGATAAATCGTTCCAGGCCCTGGTTCTGGTGGGGATGCACGCGCGCGCCGGCACGCCAGACGGCGGCACGCCTCATTCCCTGATCTGTGTGTCCGACGCAAGCGGAAAGACCTACGAGCTCAGCGAGGCGGCGACCTCAATGGCTTTAGCCGGTGACGCGGGCATGCCCTGCGCTTTTGTTTCCGGTGATCAGGCCCTCGTGCAGGAAGCTTTGCAATATAACCCGAACATGGAAAGCGTTGTCACCAAGAAGCATTACGCCTCCCAGTTGGCGCGGACCAAGTCCCCTCTGCTTTCCCGCAAGCTGATTTTTGCCGGTGTCCGGAAAGGATTGGCCGATTTAAGCCGCTTAAAACCCTTCAACATCCAGGGCCCGTGCCGCGTGCAGGTTGCCGACCGCAATCCCGCCACGCGCTGGCCGGAGAATCCCCATACGAAGCCTACTTTTACCGAGGCCTACATGGACACCCTGCGCAATGTGCCTTGGTATAAGCCGATTGAGCGGATAGATGATGGCTGGCGCTGGCCGGACCGCACTCAGCCGACCGCCACTCCCGGCGACAAATGGAACCTCTGGTAATGCAAATCGGAGTTCAATATTACCGGCCGCCTTTCCCGAACGAGCGTTACTGGAAGGACGATTTGAAAAACATCCGTGCCGCCGGATTCAATACGCTTCAATTGTGGGTGCTGTGGTCCTGGGTGGAGTCCACTCCCGGACGCTATGATTTTTCAGATTATGACCGGCTGGTGGAACTGGCCAATAAAACCGGGCTCAAGGTGGTGTTGAGCGCCATTGCCGAAGTTCAGCCCCTCTGGATTCACCGCGAAATTCCCGGCTCGGAAATGGTAAATCATTTGGGGCAAAAAGTTGTTTCAAACAACCGGGTTGAATGTCATTTCGGCATCACCCCCGGCGGCTGTTTTGACCACCCGCTCGTATGGGAAAGAATGCAGGCTTTTTTGCGGGCCACGGCCGGCCATTACAAGGATGCCCCGAATTTGTTCGGCTGGGATGCCTGGAATGAATTGCGCTGGAACGTGCATGCTCAGGGGCTGGTTTGTTTTTGCGAACACACCCTGAAAAACTTCCGGGAGTGGCTCAAGAACCGCCATGGCGGACTTGATGGATTGAATCGGGCCTGGCAGAGACGTTACGCCGTCTGGGAGGATGTTTTCCCCGGCCGGGCGCCCAGCCGGCCCTTCACGGAGACAATGGCATTTCAGCATTTTCTGACCGAACGCGCCAATGAACACGCCCGCAAAAGATATGAAGCAATAAAGGCCGTGGATTCCGTCCGCCCGGTTACCATGCACGGCGGCGCTCCCAGTCCGTATTATTGCGGCGAGGATTTTGAGGATCAAATCATCACCCCGCTGGACCGCGGCAACGATTGGAACATGGTTGCTTGCCTGGACGGCATCGGCTGCTCAAGCTTTCCAAAATGGGAGCGCCATGATTTGGCCGATTTTACAGCTCGGATGAATATAATCCGCTCAGCGGCCGGCAAAAAGCGCCTCTGGCTGAGCGAACTGCAGGGCGGACGCGCCGCGCGCGGTTTCAGCCAGCAGCTGCCGGTATTTGCTGTTGAACAACAGCACTGGCTCTGGAACGGAATAGCCACGGGCGCCGAGGCAATTTTGTTCTGGTGCTGGAAGGACGAAGTTTTCACCACCGAGGCGGGCGGATTCGGCATATCCGGATTTGATGGTTATGCCGAAGAACGGCTGGCGGCCTTCAAGGCCACGGGCAAAATATTGGAAAAACACAAAAATGTCTGGGATAAATATCGCCCCAGCCGCCCGGATATAGGCATATTTTTCAGCCCGCAATCGGCTTACCTGCACTGGTGCAACAATAAGCAAAACAAAACCTATCTGGATGCCCTGCTCGGATACGGCAAAGCGCTGGTGCGGTCAAATATCGCCTTTGAAATGATAGAAGAAGAACATCTGGACGAACTGAAGCGCCTCAAGGTTCTCTTCATGCCGCGCGCGTTGGTAACCGATAAAAAAACAGAAGACAAACTGCTTGCCTATGTATCTGGCGGCGGAACTCTGGTGGTTGAATCGGAATGCGGGGCATTTGATTCGCGCGGCATTTATCGCTATCCGGCCGACCGTTTCTTAAGCAGATTGGGAGTGCAAGAAGCCGGCCGCCGGACAATAACCGGCGACTTAATTCAGTTTTCAGCCGCGGCCGGCAAACGGCGCTTTGCGCTGACCGGGTCACAATGGGTGACACCGTGGCTTTTTGACCGCGGACAGGTATGGGCCAAATACGGCCGGGAAATTCTGGCCGGTGAAATAACGGTTGGAAAGGGTCGGGTGGTTCTTCTTGGAACATATCTGGGGGAAGCGTATTTCAAAAAACGCATACGCGGATTTGAAAATTTTCTGGAGATGATCTGCAAGCATTCCGGCTTCTGCCGGGAGGCGGAAGCCGTTGACGGCCGTCAGGGCGAGGTTTATCTGCGCGCCGGCGAAAGCGGCGGCAAGCGCATCTTCTTTGTCTTTTGTGAATCAAAATGCATAACGGTCGCGGTAAATATCGCCAAGGAGATATTACAGTCGCAGACATTGACGGACTTGATCTCGGGCAAGACGGCGAAGGGAATTAAAAACAAAAACGGCGCTCTCTCGTTCAAATTCAAGGTTCCCAGAGAACGTATGCTGGCGTTGATGGAATTAGTATAAAACGGCCGAATTTTATTTACAGGCAGGCCTATCAAGTCTGTCATTCCCGATCTAATCCGGCCTTCGTAGCCAGAAGGTTTTACTTCGGCGGAGTAGGCTCGGGAATCCAGGAGTAGTAAAAGCCAATATCTGGATTCCCGCTTTCGCGGGAATGACAAATATGTGACATAAACTGCTTACAATAAACATAACCACACTTTTCCGGAATGAGCCAAAGATGATAAAAATCAAACATGTTAAAAGCAGTTTTGAACGCAATGCCCTGGCGGCGCCGTTCGGATTCAAGGGCGGCTATTTAACCGCGCTATGGCAGACAATTGCTTTGCTGGAAAGCGAAAGCGGCCAAACGGGACTCGGACTCGGCACGCAAAGCGTGCTCTGGTCCGATGCCGCGGTCTTTGTCAAAAATTCAGAGTCTGACGGCAACAACATGATGCTCAAAATGACCCAATTTGCCCTCCAGCAAGCCGCCGAAATAAGTTTTGAGACCCCCCTGGATCTGCTGGATAAACTCCTGCCTGCCGTTTATGAATACGGTCAAAAAATAACCGGCAATAAAGCGCTTCGCCTGACTTTCGCACTTAATGCGCTCGTTCCCGTTGATAATGCCGCCTGGCAATTATATTGCCGCGAAAAGAAAATTAAGAACTTTGACGATATGATTCCGGCCGATTGCCGGCCGGCGCTTTCCGCCAGACATCGTGAGCTTGCCAGCATACCGTTGATGAGCTATGGCGTTCCGCTTGAAAAAATTGTCCAGGCGGTTGACGAAGGTTGTTTTTTCCTCAAGGTGAAAATCGGCGCCGACCCGGATAAAGACGGCGACCAGGATAAAATGCTGGCGTGGGATAAAAAACGGCTGGCCGCCATTCATGCCGCCGTCAAGGACCGGCAAATCACCCATACCGTCAATGGACGCATTCCTTATTATCTGGACGCCAACGGCCGCTATGACAGCAAGGAGCGGCTGATGCGTTTGATTGATCATGCCGAAAAAGTCGGCGCGCGCGAACGGATCATGATCGTTGAAGAGCCTTTCCCGGAGGAATACAAGGCGGATGTCCGCGATATCCCCGTCCGGCTCGCCGCCGACGAAAGCGCGCACTCCGAAAAGGACGCGCTGGAGCGCATGGAATTGGGCTACGGCGCCATTGCCCTCAAACCGATCGCCAAAACCATGAGCATGAGCCTGCGCATCGCGAAAAAGGCGCACGAAAGAAAAATTCCCTGCTTTTGCGCCGATTTGACCGTCAATCCGGTTCTGGTTGACTGGAACAAAAACGTCGCCGCGCGGCTCGCTCCGCTTCCGGGGCTGAAGATCGGCGTGCTTGAGACAAACGGCCATCAAAATTACCGCGACTGGGAATTGATGCGGTCCTATCATCCCTGCTTTGACGCTCCCTGGATGCACACGGTTCAAGGCCTCTTTCACCTGGATGATGATTTTTATGCCCGCAGTGGCGGCATGCTTGACATCAGCCGGCATTATCTGCAAAAAGTAATGGAAAACAAAAAGCCTTGATGGAGTAAAAAGACGTTTCAATAATAATTATGCCGAAAGGGATCATGCATAAGAAACAGTTGAATAAAAAAGCGTTTGTTCCCCTGCAAGATGGGAAAATTGCCTATATGCTCCGCCGCACCCCGCGGGAATGGCGGATGAACACCGATGACGATATTGACGAGGCGGTGGAGTTCTGCCGGAAACATAAGATAGACGAGGTGATGTGGTTCATTGAATCCGCGGCGGCCTATCATGCCTTTGTGGATACGGATGATGTCCGGGCAAGAAAAAAATGGTTCACTCGGGCGCGGGAAAAATTAAACCGGGCCGGTATTCTTCAATCCTTCAACATCCTCTTTGTCATTGGCCACGGTGAATACGGATACAATTTGTCGGACCGGTTTGAAACCATGGTCGGCCACGATGGCCGCACCAGCAGTGAAATCCTTTGTCCCCTTTCGCCGGCCTGGTTGGCATGGATCAAACAGTTTTTTGAAGCCCTGGCCGAGACAAAGCCCGCGCGGCTCTGGGTGGACGATGATTTCCGTTATTTCGGCCATGGCGGCATAAGCATGGGCTGTTACTGCCAGCGGCATTTGCGTGAATTCGCACGGCGTATGGGTGTGAAAAGTGTCGCGCGTGAGGAGTTGGTTGCGGCGATTTTGCGTCCGGGCAAGCCACATCCCTGGCGCAGGACGTGGATGGACCTGATGCATGATTCGCTTGCCGCGGCCGCCCAAACCATGCGCGCGGCCGTGCAGGGTGTATCGCCGGAAACACAACTCGCCCTCATGGTTACCACGCCGTTCATCCTTGAAATTGAGGGCCGCGATCTTCCGGTGCTTTTGCGTGATTTGAGCGCCCCCCATCGGCCCATCATCCGCATGTGCAACTGCGGATACGCGGAAAGAAACTTCCGCGAGTATTATCTGGTGGATGAAAGTCTCAAGCGTTTTCGTCCCATGCTGACGCCGGACACGCATAAATGCACGGAAATTGAGAGCATACCCTATTATCTCTATAACAAGTCCGCGGCCTGGCTTGAGCGGCAGATTGAATGGGCCACAGTCCTGGATGTGCCGAACCACACCCTTAATCTCTATGACCGCATGACCACGCCCTTTGCCGATCAGCCCGCCTATGGCCGCATGCTGCGGGATTTAAAGCCGCGCTTGCAGGCCATCGCCTCCGTCACTGTCCAAACGCCCGGTTTTCGCGGTGTCCGGCTCTTCAGCGATAAACGCGCTTCACTGCGTGTGCACACCACCGTGGGAAAACAGTGGCCCGAGCTTTTGCCGCATGACTCCGGCTGGGCCGATGCCCTGCGCGCTTTCGGTTTTCCGGTGCAGTTTGAATCGGACGAGGAAGTCTGCGCCTTGACGGGCGAAGCCCCGCGCCTCGTTGAAGACCGGCTTGAGGAAATTTTCCGGAAGGGCGTGTTGCTTGACCTTTCCGCTCTGGAAACATTGCGGGACATGGGGGCTGAAAAATGGGCCGGCGTGAGAATACGGAAGATATTGGACACCAGAATTGACAAGCTGCATGGATACGAGCGGTTGGATGATCCTGCTTTCGGCGGCGGCCAAGACCATCGCACGGCCGCCGATGCCTCGTCCATCAGCCGCCGTCTCGGCGTGCTTGAGCCGTCCGCGAACGCGCGCGTGATTTCATGGATAGAGGAGGGCGAGTCCCGCCGCAATCTTTTCCCGGGCGTTTTTCTTTGTGAAAACAAGCTTGGCGGCCGGGTCTGCGTTTTCCCGTATGAATTCATCAACCGCGCCAATCCCGATATGTATCTCAAAGGCACGGGCATCTATTTTTATTCCGAATGTCGCCGCCGCCAGCTCCGGGGAGTGGTGGACTGGCTGGCGCGCGGCCGCGCGTCTCTTTCCGTTGAGGCGCCGGGCTGGATTCTGCCCCACCGCGCTGATGGTCCGGCGGGAATTTTCCTGGCAGTGATGAACATCAACCTTGACCCGTGGCCGGAGATTAAACTTTCAGCCTGGCTGGACCGCAGAAAAGTCAAGGCCATAAGGGAACTCACGGCCAGGGGAACCTGGCAGACACTGCCGGTCCGGTTCTGGCGCCCGGCCGCCGGCCGCCTTTTGATTTACGACAAACGCCCCTGTGCGCCTCTGAACATTCGCTGTTATTTTGCCGAAACAACGTAATAAATTAATCCGCAATAAATTGGAGGGTTTGTGAAAATCCGGGCCGTCCAGCTTGACTTGGCGCGCCAGCCCGAAACCTTGGCCTATATCCGCGATTTTATCGCTTTTGCAGCCGATTTTGGCTTCAATGCGCTGGTGCTTTACCTTGAAGGACGGATCAAGACGGCCTCGTTTCCCTATCTGCCGGACAATCAATCATATGCGCCCAATGACGTGGCCAAAATCGTCAAGTGGGCGGAACAGAAAAACATGGATGTGATTCCCGTGGTTTCCAATCTGGCCCACGCCGAACACTTCCTGCGTTGCCCGCAGCTGGCCCATCTGGCCGAATTGCGCGAAGGCCGGCCGGGACGTTTCGCAGGCGCTGAACATGTTTGCTGTCCTTCCCTGGAGGAAACCCACCGTTTCTTTGAAGCCTATTTTCGCGAAGTCGCCGCTCTTTTTCCCTCGCCTTATTTCCATGCCGGCAACGACGAGGCCTGGGATATCGGGTTTTGCAGTTTATGCAAAAAACGCCTGCAGCATGGGGAAACCGGGGCGGATATCTTTGCCGCGCATTTGCGCAAAACACACGCCATCATCGCCGGCCAACTCGGGAAACGGATGATGATCTGGGACGATCTGTTTGAGTTTTATCCGGAAGCGCTGGCGCGCATCCCCCGGGACATCATCATGTGCCACTGGCACTATGACAGCCTGGTGGATAAGCCGCAGACGCATTTTGGCAACCGCCGGCGCATCAATTCCCTGGCGGTTTATAAAAAGCTGGGGTTTGAGTTCTTGATCTGCCCCTGGGACTGGCATCCGCGTAACGTTTCCAGCCTGACGGCTTATGCGGAACCTTATCGCCCTCTCGGCGCTCTGCTGACCACCTGGGAAAAAAGCAACAAGTTTCTCCTTGAGAATTTTCCGACCGTCGCGTTTGCCGGCCGATGGTGGCAGCAGCAGCGCCGCTTGGAACCCGAAGACGCTTATCGCGAGGTATGCCGGAAGATTTTCGCGGTTCAGGATAAGATTTTTTTGGACGCCTTGCTGGCCGTAAAACACCTGGGCCGCTGGCGCGGGATTTTCCAGCTCCAGGATGTTCTTTGCGGTCCTGTGTCGCCTTATGAAGACGAGCGGTCAAAACAGGCGTTTCTTCTGGAGCAGATATTGCGCCCCTGGATGCGCCGGATCAGCTCAGGCCGCGGCCGGCTCATTCTTGCAGATATCCTGGCGCATCTGTCGGAAGAAAATATCAGCCATCGCCTGCGCGCCCTGATTGACGCGCTCTCTGCCCGGCCGAATACCGCCCGGCTGCTGAAAGAAGCGCAAAGACAATGCTCCCGGATCATCCGGGAGATTTTAAAATATAAAAAAATTCGGCGCAAAGAATGGCGGACAATCCGTCCCGGCCTGACACCCGTTGGAACCGACAAGGCCTGTGCGGCTTTTGAAAATGCCGCCCAGTGTCTCCGTACGCGCCTTGTTAAATGCCGCGGTCTGGGGACGCGGCTGAATATCCGGTATTTTTTGCCGGATCAATATGGCGTGCAAAATGTCCGTTTAAGCCTCCGTTGCAAATCAGGCGGCTGGAAAAAAATATATGACGGGGTTCCCAAAAGCAACCTGGCTGATTTCAGCCAGATGCCCTATTATATAATGACCTGTCTTTTGGACGATCAGAAACAACCGCCTGAAAAAGTGCGGCTGGAAACCTGGGGATATGGCGGAATTGGCGTGGCTTTTCTTGAAGTTCAGACCGCGGCCGGCCGTTATGTACCCGCGAAAATTGTTAGGACAATGGGGATGGTCAGGGATGCTCAAAATATTCTTGTTGATGACACCCGCTGGACTTTCCTGGGAGAACCCGACGGCATGAAGGCCTATTTTAATCCGGTTCTGGCCGGACACCGTCATATTCTTGAAGTCAAACTTGCACCCGCCTTTGATTGAGCCCATCGGATGCGTTTAAGGCAGTTTCTCAAGCGGAATGTCAAGGACAGGGTAGTTGGTCCAGCCGGAATCGTCAAAATGCCACCATTCGGTCTCAAAAGGGACAAAGCCGCATTCCGTCATCACGGCGCGCAGCAGCGCGCGGTTGGATATGGCCGCCGGCGGCAGGTTGGTAAAAGCGCAGGATGCGCGTTCGGTAAAATCGTCATAACCGGACGGCATTTCCAATTCCTTCCCTGAATCAATCGCAATCATGGTCACATCCACTGCCGAGCCGCGGTTATGGCGCGAGCCTTTCTTTGGGTCGGCCACATATCTTTCATCCGGCATGATGTTCCAGAATATCTTCTGGAAGCTTAGCGGCCGGTAGGCGTCGTAAACTTTCAGGCCAAGCCCTTGCGTTTCCAGCTTTTTTTGAGCTTTTGAGAGCTTTTCGGCCGTGGATTTATGCAAACAGGCCTTGGCGCAGGGATATACCTGTTTGCCGGTAAAGTTGTTGGTGGTGGCGTAGCGGATGTCCAGCCGGATGCGGCTGTTGACCGAAGTTATTGCCGCCAGATCGTTTGAGGAGCCGCCGGCCAGGCCGGACATGGCCGGCAGGAATATCGTCAGGAGTAATAAGGCGCGTTGCATTTGATTGCCGGTGATAGCGATGATGTTTTTTTCTTGAAAAATCGCCGTAACTGATGAATATGCCACAATTAATTCTTTCTAACCATGAAAAAGAAACAAAAACAAACCCGTGTGTTGGTGCTCGGCGCCGGCGTGGCCGGCGTGGCGGCGGCGGAAGGGCTCGGCCGGGCCGGGGTTGAAGTTCATCTTGTGGAAAAAGCCGCGGAAATCGGCGGCAAGGTCCGGCAATTTGGCTGTAAGGCCGCGGAGAAATGCCTGCGCTGCAACGTCTGCCTGGCCGACGATCTGTTTCGCCGGCTTTCTCAGGCGGACAATGTGTCTCTGCGCGTTAACACCGAGCTCTTGAGCCTTGAACAGAGACGCAACGGCCGGCGCTACACGGCGGCCCTGACGCCGGTTGGGCGCGCCGCTCCGAACATTATACTGGATGTTGACGCCGTTGTGCTGGCCACCGGCTTTGAGCCGTATGCCCCCGCGGAAAACAACTCATGGGGATACGGCCGCGTGCAAAACGTCGTCACCGGCATTGAGCTTGAAAAACAGCTTGCCGAAAAAAACATGATCACCCGGCCTTCGGACGGCGCGGCGCCGAAACGGCTGGCTTTCATCCAATGCGTCGGCTCGCGCACCGAGGAAATTTTCCGCCGGCCGGAGGATACTGATTATTGCTCCACGGTTTGCTGTGCCTATGCCCTGCGCATGGCGCGGCGCATTCTGCACCAAAGCGCCGGCGCCGAGGTTACCATCTTTTACCTGGATATTCAGAATTTCGGCAAGGCTTTTTCCAAATTTTATGCCGAGTGCCGGCAAAAGGTTTCTTTTATCAGGTCCAGACCCTATGAAATCAAGCAGACGGAGGGCGGCGCCGTGCGCGTAAAATACGCCGCCGGCTCCGGCGCGGAGGGGCCGGCCGTGGCCGAGCGTGATTTTGACCTGGTCGTGCTCTCCGTGGGCATGCGTCCCGCGCCGGAAGCGCGCGAGTTGGCGGATAAGCTCCGCATACCGCTTGATCCGCAGGGTTTTTTCGGTTTGAAAAACGCTTCCGCCCTGCCGGATTTACAGCGTGAAGGGATTTATGTTGCCGGCGCCGGCGAGGCGCCGAAGGATATTGCCGGTTGCATCGCCCAGTCCGAGGCGGTTTGCGCCGAGGTGTTGGGATTTTTGCGGCGGATATAAGCCGGGTTTGTGATTTATGAATAAGGCGAAAAACAAAAAACTTCCTGCGGCCGGAAAGCGCGCGCGCATTTTGTCCGGCGTGCGCCGTCCGCAAATGGCGCAACCGGTTAAGACGCGTTTTGTTCCGCTTGGGAAAAATATTGCGGTGCTGGGCGCGGGCGCGGCGGGGCTGCAGGCCGCGGCCACGTTGGCAGACCTCGGTTACCGGGTCGCCTTGCTGCATCATGGTCAGGAGCCGGGCGGAGTGACCGCGGCCACTCCGGAATTGTTTGGCTACATTGGCGCCAACCCGGCTGAATCATCCGCCATGGTAAAAACGCTGGTGGAAAATCTCGTTGCAAAGGTGCGCCAAAACAAAAACGTGAGCGTTTATTCCAATGTCCGGGTCAAGTCCGTGCAGGGCGAAGCCGGCAGTTTCTCGGTGACAGCGGTCACTGCGGCCGGCGATAACCCAGGCTCCGCCAAAGGCCCAGCCTTGAGCGAGGCTTCGCCAAAGGCGAGCTTCGCCGAGGCGAGAATCTTGAAGGCCTCGGCCGTGGTTATTGCCTCCGGATGCGCTTGCGCGCCGGATTTGAAAATATCCGGCGAAAAGAATGCCTGTGTCGTGGGGCTGGACGATTTGCTTCAGCGGATCAGGGCCGGTGCCAAATTGCCGGCAAAAATCGCCCTGGTAATGGATGCGGCGTCTGAACAGGGACGCGCTGTTTTCGCTCAAGTCCTTTCAATCGCCGAACTGATTGCCGGCCGCGCAAATGTGCAGGTCAAATTGTTCTGCCGTCATGCGCGCGTGGCCGCGACCGGCATGGAAGCGCTTTATCGGCGGGCCCGGCAGGCGGGACTGGTGGTGGTAAAGGGGGATAAGCCGCCTGTTGTAACCTTGAATGGAGCCACGGCGCTGTTGCGCTGGCACGACGAAGTTTTGAACTGCGAATTAAGCGAGGAATTTGACCTGGTGGTCATGGCCGATCTTTTGCCGGGGCCCGGCGTCGGCGCAATGAACAGCGGGATTGTGGCCGGCTTGCGTCCGGGTCCGGAAGGGGCCGCGCAATACGACAATGTCCGGCTTCTGCCGGTGTCCACCAACCGGCCCGGTATTTTTGTGGCCGGTTCGGCGCGCAGCAACAGCGAATTGCGCGATGCCCTGGCCGATGGCCTGGCCGCGGCCGCGCAGGTCCATGCCTTGCTGGGACCCGGCCGCATGCCGGTGCGTGATGACACAGCCCAGGTGGAAGCCGAAAAATGCGTGCTTTGCCTGACGTGCGTCAGAATTTGTCCGCACGGCGCGCCAAGCGTGGATGCGGAGAAAAAGTCCGCCAGTATTTCGGCCATTTCCTGCCAGCGTTGTGGCGCCTGCGCCGCCGAATGTCCGGCTTGCGCCATTACTTTGCCCGGATACACGGATGAACAGTTTGCCGCCGAGGTCGGCGAGCAGCCGCACGTGGTTGTGTTTGCCTGTGAAAACTCGGCCTTGCCCGCGGCGGAAGCCGCCGGGGCGGCTGGCATGGAAATCAAAAATTCTGTTCAGTTGATCCGCGTTCCCTGTGCGGGGGATGTCAGTCCGCGCACTGTGCTGTCCGCGCTGGAAAAAGGGGCGCGCAAAGTCGTTGTCATGGGATGCCATCCGGAGAGCTGTTTGTATCTGAGCGGTGCCGGCCGCGCATCAGAGCGGATGGAACGCATGCGGGGCATGCTGGCAAAAGCCGGCATTGATCAATCGCGGGTCAGTTTTGTGGGGATGGCGCCGGTGGAATCAATAAAATTCATGGAATACGTCAAGGAGCAAATATAATGAGCGCGAAAATCATAGACGGCAAACAGGTGGCGGCCGATATCCGCGCCGAACTGAAAAGAGAAGTCCAGGCTTTGCAGGCCAAGGGCGTTACGCCGGGCTTGGGCGTTATTCTGGTGGGCGACAATCCGGCCTCAAAATCCTATGTGACCGCCAAGGAAAAGGCGTGCGAGGAGGCGGGCATTTATTCCGACGACAACCGCCTGCCGGCTTCCATTACCCAGCGCGCGCTCCTGGACCTGATTGAACGCATGAACTCCGACCCGAAGATTCACGGCATTCTCGTGCAATTGCCCCTGCCGAAGCATTTGGACGAGGCCGAGGTTTTGCTGGCCATAAATCCCGACAAGGATGTGGATGGGTTTCATCCGGTGAACGTCGGCCGGATGGTCCTGGGTCAAAAGGCGTTTCTGCCCTGCACGCCCCACGGCGTTCTCCAGCTCCTGGTCCGCTCCGGTGTCCGGCTTAAAGGCGCACATGTCGTGGTCGTCGGACGGAGCAATATTGTCGGCAAACCCCTGGCAAACATGCTGATTCAAAAAAATGAGTCGGCCAACGCCACGGTGACCATCTGCCACACCGGCACAAAGGATATCGGATATTTTACCCGACAGGCGGATGTGGTCGTGGCCGCCGCCGGCCATCCGAACACCATTACCGCCGACATGATCAGGGAAGGGGCGGCGGTGATTGATGTGGGCGTTAACCGCGTCAACGATGCGAGCAAAAAGGCCGGCTTCCGCCTGGTTGGCGACGTGGATTTTGAGGGTGTCAGCCAGAAGGCCAGCCTCATCACCCCGGTCCCGGGCGGGGTGGGGCCGATGACCATCACCATGCTGCTTTATAACACCGTGGAATCAGCCAGACAGTTTCTGGCAAAGGCAAACAAATGATCGTGGCCGAACAAAAACCGATTGATGAAATAAAAGGCTATCTTCAGGATTGCCGCAATGTCCTTGTACTCGGATGCGGGACCTGCGTGACGGTCTGCCTGGCGGGCGGCGAGCGCGAGGCCGCCACGCTGGCCTCCATCCTGCGTCTCGGCGGCAAACAGCAGGCAAAAGAACTCACCATTGAACGGCAATGCGACGCTGAATTTTTTGAGCCGGTCAAGGCCGTTGCTGAAAAATGCGATGCGATCCTTTCGCTGGCCTGCGGTATCGGCGTGCAGATGTGCGCCCGTCTCTTTCCCGAAAAACAGGTTTATCCGGCTCTTAACACCAAATTCATGGGAACCAACGAGGCCGCCGGCCAATGGGCGGAAAACTGCCTGGCCTGCGGGGATTGCAAGCTTGGTCTGTTCGGCGGAATCTGCCCGGTAACGCGCTGTTCAAAGTCGCTCGCCAACGGTCCCTGCGGAGGTTCGGAGGATGGCAAGTGCGAGGTTGATCCGGACAACATTGAATGCGGCTGGCAGTTGATTCACGATCGCCTGAAAGCCCTTGGCAAACTGGCGGATTTGAACGCCATCACGGCGCCGCGCGACTGGTCAAAAACGCACAGCGGCGGGCCAAGAAAATTATTGCGCGAGGATGTGGCGGGGCTGGAATGAAATTGGAAAATATAAATTTTCCGCCGGAGGCGGATCCGCCAAGGGCGGAAAAATCAGGCAGCAATCTGGAAAAAGTATTTGGCGCCGGCGCTTTTGCCGTCACGGCCGAACTCGGCCCGCCGAAGAGCGCCGATCTGGAGGTGATCAAGACCAAGGTCGCGCAGTTAAAAGGCGCGGTGGATGCAGCCAATCTCACCGACAACCAGACGGCGATCGTGCGCGTCTCCAGCATCGCGGCGGCCAAACTCATTTTTGACATGGGGGTGGAGCCCATCATTCAAATGACCTGCCGCGACCGTAACCGGTTGGCGATGCAGGCCGATATTCTCGGCGCCTATCTGCTCGGCATCCGGAACATGGTCTGCCTTTCCGGCGACCATCAATGCTTCGGCAATCATCCCACGGCGCGCAACGTGTTTGACCTGGATTCATTGCAGTTGATTCAGATGGTTAAAAATATGCGCGACAACAAGGTCTTTGCCTGCGGCGAGCCGATCAAAAACACGGCCAAGGCCGTGCCAAAGGAGCCGCGCATGTTCATCGGCGCCGCCGCTAATCCCTTTGCCGATCCGTTTGAATTCCGGGTGACGCGGCTGGAAAAGAAAATCAACGCCGGCGCGGACTTTGTCCAGACCCAGTGCATTTTTGACATGGACCGGTTTAAACGCTGGATGGAGCTGGTCCGCGCCCGCGGTCTGCACCAGCGCTGTAAAATACTGGCCGGTTTGACGCCCTTGAAGAGCGTCGGCATGGCAAAATACATGCGCGACAGCGTGGCCGGGATCAAAATGCCGGACCATTACGTCCGGCGGTTGGAAAAATCAGCTGATCCAAAGGTGGAAGGCATCAATATCTGCGTTGAGCAGATTCATGAACTGCGGAACATTGAAGGCGTGGCCGGAATTCATTTGATGGCGATTGAATGGGAAAGCAAGGTGGCTGAAATAGTGCAGAAGGCCGGGCTCATGCCCAGGCCGGTAGTCCAGAATTTATGAGGTGATTATGGAAAAGAAAGATAAAGAAGGGTTGGACCAGAATTTCAAATTTGAAGTGGCGGCTTTTGCCGGCGGCGAAAATATCAAGCTCTGCTTTGCCTGCGGCACCTGCACTGCGGCCTGTCCGGTCGCGGCCGTGGATAATGAATTTAATCCGCGCAAGATCATCAGAATGGTGCTTTTGGGGCTGCGCCGGGAAGTGCTTTCATCGCCGCTCATCTGGCGCTGTGTCCAGTGCTATTCATGTACGGCCAAATGCCCGCAGAACGTCAGATTCCGGGACGTGGTGCAGGCCCTGCGCAATATGGCGGTGGCGGAAGGCTTGGCCGACGCTTCGTTTTTAACTGAAATACAAAAGCTTGATGATGCGGTCATGAAATTGCGCGGACAGCTTGTGGGAAAACTGCTCAATGACCGGCCGGCTTATGAAAACGCGCTCAGGGAACTGGAGACCCGGACGGCGAAAAACTGACAAAGCATGAAAAACAAGCGGAAAACAGACAATGTCCCGGTTGGCGCGGTGATGGTCATCGGCGGCGGAGTGGGGGGCATTCAGGCCGCGCTGGACCTGGCCGGCGCCGGCTTCAGGGTCCACCTGGTGGAAAGCTCTCCGGCCATCGGCGGCAACATGGCCATGCTGGACAAGACCTTTCCCACCAATGACTGCTCGCTCTGCATCCTTTCCCCGAAGCTGGTGGAATGCGGCCGGAATGAAAACATCAATATTATGACTCTTTCCGACGTGGTCGGCCTGGCCGGCTCCGCCGGAAATTTTCGCGCCAAGATTCTCCGGCGGGCACGGTATGTTGATCTGGAAAAATGCACCGGCTGCGGCGTCTGCCTTGAGAAATGCCCGCGGCGTTATGTCCCGCATCCTTATCTGCCGGGGGCGGAAATTCCCAAAAGCAAACTCTCCTCCCATGAATGGCAACTGCGCATGAAGACCGCCATCGCGCGGCCCTATGCCCAGGCCCTGCCCAATGCGCCGGCCATTGATTGTAGGACTTGTTTGAAACTGACCAAGGGGACCTGCGGTGTCTGCCAGAAGGTATGTCAGGCCGGGGCCATTCGTTACGATGACCAGGACCGGATTGAGGAAATCCAGGTCGGCGCCGTCATCGCCGCGCCCGGTTATGAAAAATTTTCGCCTTATCCCAAGTTTGAATACGGCTACAGCCGTTTCCCGGATGTGGTCACCGGCATGGAGTTTGAGCGCATCCTGTCCGCCTCGGGACCTTATTCCGGGCATGTGCGCTGCCCTTCGGACGGCCGCGAGCCCAAGCGCGTGGCTTTCCTGCAATGCGTCGGTTCGCGCGATGTTTACTGCCGCAACAGTTATTGTTCCTCGGTCTGTTGCATGTTCGCGATCAAGCAGGCCATTATCGGCCGGGAGCATTTGCCGGGCCTGGAGAGCGTGATCTTCAACATGGATGTGCGGGCATTCGGCAAGGATTTTGACCGGTATTACGAGCGCGCCCGCAAGGAATATAATGTCCGTTTTGAAAGGGCGCGGGTGCATGCGGTGGAAAAGAGCGGCCAGGGGCTGGCCGTGAATTACGCGCCCCAGGCCGGCGGAATTAAGACCGAAGATTTTGACATGGTGGTCCTCGCAGTCGGCCTGGAGCCCCCGGCCGAGATCGCAAGCCTCTCGCGCTCGCTCGGCATCCGGCTGAACCCTTACGGGTTTTTCTGGACGGATTCATCCGCCCCCTTGCGGACCTCGCGGCCGGGCATTTTTGTCGCCGGCGTTGCCTGCGGTCCGAAGGATATTCCCGAAACGGTCATCCAGGCCAGCGGCGCGGCTTCCGAAGCCGGCCGTCTGCTGGCCGGCGCGCGGATGAAGCCCGCGGCGCGGAAAAACAAAAAAGAGACAATCGGCCCGGGCGGCGCCGGGGAGGAAACGCCGCGCATCGCCGTTATTGTCTGCCATTGCGGGATCAACATCGCCGGCGTGGTGGCCGTGGCGGACGTTGCCAAATACGCGCAAACCCTGCCGAACGTGGTCCATGCCGAGACAAGCTTGTATGCCTGTTCGCAGGAGGCTCAGAAACATATTTCCGCGCTCATTGCCAAACATAAAATCAACCGGCTGGTGGTGGCCTCGTGCTCGCCCCGCACACACGAGCCGCTTTTTCAGGCCACCTTGATTGAGGCCGGGCTCAATCCGCATCTTTTTGAAATGGCCAATATCCGCGACCAGTGTTCGTGGATCCATGCCGATGACGCCAAGGCCGCCACGGCCAAGGCCTGCGACCTGGTGCGCATGGCCGCGGCCAAGGTTTCGCTGGCCGAACAACTCCATCCCATCAGCCTGCCGGTAACGCAGTCGGCGCTGGTGATCGGCGGCGGCGTGGCGGGCATGACCTCGGCCCTGGCAATCGCCGACCAGGGATTTCAGGTTTATCTGCTGGAAAAGGAAAAAGAGTTCGGCGGCAACCTGCGCAATCTGGACCAAACGATTGACGGCAAGTCAACGCGCGCTCTGGCCGAATCGCTGGCCAGCCAGGTGCGCCGGCACAAGAAAATTTCTTCCTTCCTGCCCGCCCGCCTGGATGAAATTCACGGCTATGTCGGCAATTATACTTCTAAATTTGCTGTTTCCGGCCGGCACCGGGAAATAAAACACGGCGTGGTGGTGGTCGCCTCCGGAGCAACGGAAAGCATTCCGCAGGAATACGGGTATGGAAAATCAAAGAAAATACTGACCCAGTTGCAGTTGGAACAAGCTCTGGGTAAATCCTCATTCCAGCCGCCGGCTTCCGTGGCGATGATTCAATGCGCCGGTTCGCGCGAAGAAGGACACATGTATTGCAGCCGGGTCTGTTGTTCAACCGCGCTTAAGAACGCGATCCGCTTGCGGCAAATGAGCCCCAAGACGGAGGTGAAAATTCTTTACCGCGACCTGCGTTCCTACGGGTTCCTAGAGGAATATTTCACCCGCTGCCGCGATCTGGGCGTTCAATTTGTGCGCTTTGATCCTGAAAAGGAAAAACCGGAAGTCAAAACGGACGGCGGAAAAATCAGGGTGACGGCCTTTGATGAAATTCTCGGGCAGAAGATGGTGATCACGGCTGATTTGCTGGCGCTCAGCGCCCGCATTGATCCCAATCCGGACAATGAAATTTTATCCAAAATGCTGAAGGTCCCGCTGAATGCCGACCGGTTCTTCCTGGAAGCGCACGTCAAACTGCGTCCGGTTGATTTTGCCACCGAAGGCGTGTTTGTCGCGGGCACCGCGCATGCGCCCAAATCGGTGGAGGAGACGATTTCCCAGGCCAACGCCGCCGCCGCGCGCGCCTGCACGATTATTTCAAAGAACACGATTGAATCCGAACCGATCATTGCCTGCGTCAACGAGGATTTTTGCGACGGCTGCGGCGTCTGCGCGCCGGTCTGCGATTACGGCGCGCTGGAAATAATTGTCCGGCGCGACGCACAAGGCGTGGAACGGAAAATGGTGAAGGTGACCGAGGCGCTCTGCAAGGGGTGCGGCGGATGCGTGGCCGCCTGCCCGAGCGGCGCCATGGAACAGAAGGGATTCAAGAACAAACAGATTCTGGCCATGATTGACGCGGCCCTGGAGTAAAAAATGAATTTTGAGCCGAAAATAATCGTCTTTTGCTGCAACTGGTGCTCGTATGCCGGCGCCGACCTGGCCGGCATTTCACGCATGAAAATCAAGCCGCATTTCCGGGTGATCAGGAGCATGTGCTCGGCGCGGATTGATCCGGAGTTCATCCTGCGCGCATTTCGCAAGGGCGCGGACGGCGTCATGGTCGCCGGTTGTCATCCGGGCGACTGCCATTATCTGGGCGGCAATTACCGCGCCCGGCGCCGCATTGCGCTCCTGCAGTTGATGTTGAAACAATTCGGCTTGAACGCCGACCGCCTGCGCCTGGAATGGGTTTCAGCCTCGGAAGGCGAAAAATTTGCCCGGGTCGTGAATAATTTTGTCGGCCGCGTGTCCGAGCTTGGCCCCAGCCCGTATCGCGCGAAAAGCCGCGGGGCGGTATCCGCCGCCGGTTAAATGATCTCGGCGCGCGCCTCTTGCGGCGCTATCACTTCTGCTGAAGTGTTGGCCGGGGAATTGACCATTTTTGAAACGCGATAGGCTTTAAGGAGATTGCTGTCGCAAGGCGTCAGGAGCGATAAGGCCTGTTTCGCATCCGCGGCCACAAGCCAGTCGTTTTCTCTGCTTTCCGGCAGGATCACCGGCATGCGGTCATGGATTTCCCGGACCAGATCATTGGCGGACGTCGTGATGATGGTGCAACTGTAAAGTTCATCCCCGTCCTTTTCCCAGCAATCCCAGAGTCCGGCAAAGGCAAATGAACCTTCGTTCTTGAGCAGAATCCGGTAGGGCTCCCTGTCTTTGCCGGTTTTTTTCCATTCATAGAAAGAATCCGCGATAATCAGGCATCGCTTGTGTCCGACCAGGCCCTTGTAGGCGGGCTTTTCAAGCAGAGTTTCTGCCCGGGCATTTATCATCGGGTAATTGGTATTGATTGCATCGGCCCAGCTGGGAACCAAACCCCAGCGCGCAAAAACCAGCTCGTCGGGCCGGGTGTTCAAAATGGCCGCGACCGGCTGCGAGGGGGCAATGTTGTATTGTGCCTCAAGCTTGGTAATTTTTTTAAGCTTGAAACGCTCTTTGAGCTTTTTTTCGTCAGTTTTGGTCTGCGAATAACGGCCGCACATATTATCCCATTGCTGTCAATAATTTATCCCGGCGTTGGGTTTATTGCATGATAATTTAAAACGTTTAATCGTGAAATCAAGAGGAATTAAACTTGCAGGTGTCATATACGATTAAAGCCGGGCGCCGGTCTCTGAGCCATTTTGAAGATGAAAACCGGGGATTCCCTGATTGCGCGCATGAGAAAGATCATGGATTATTACAATGCAGTTAAATTAAAAACGCGCGCCGGAAACGCCGCGCATAAAAAAGGAGGACCAAATGAGCTGGGCACTGTTCGGACAAATTGTATTATTAATCATCATATTCGCGTTCGTGAAAACCTGTGTAAAATGCCTGCATGACACTTATTGCCGGCGTTGCAAGCATCCGGAAGAGCAGGGTAAATAAGTTCTAATGAGCGGGCAGGGGCAGGTCAGGGCTGCTGTGCTCTGACATTTGCCTGGCAGGCATGTTTTTCCTATATCTTCAGCACGATTTTGCCAACGACATGCCCCTGTTCCATCAATTCGTGAGCGCGCGCGGCTTCCGCCAGCGGGAACGAGGCAAAGATGGAGGTCCGCAAACTGCCGTTTTCAATCATTTTCGCAATCTTGGATAATTGCTCCGCATTAGGAGATACAAAAAGATAGGATGCTTTGATCCCCTGCATTTTCAATTTTTTCACGGCCGCTTCATCAAGCAAGGACACAATCCGTCCGCCTTTTTTGAGTATTTTTGCACTGCGCGAAAGCGTTTCTCCGCCGATGCTGTCCAGGACAGCGTCCACGCCGTTCTGGTAAATTTTGTGCACGGCCGCGAGAAAGTCGCCGGCCGTGTAATCAATCGGTTCGTCAACGCCCATGGCGCGCAGATAATCGTGGTTTTTGCCGGAAGCGGTTCCCAGCACTCTGGCCCCGTGTTTTTTTGCCATTTGAACCGCGAAAGTTCCCACTCCGCCGGCGGCCGCATGAATCAAAACGATTTCATTTTTCTGCAGTTTGACTTTGTCAAACAAGGCCTGATACGCGGTGAGCGCTGTCAGCGGCACAGTGGCGGCTTCTTCCATCGTCATGTTCTTCGGTTTCAATGCCACGTTGACGGCCGGCAGGGCGATATATTCGGCGTATGCCCCATATTGAACCACAGGTTTGCGGCAGTAGGCATAAACCTCGTCGCCGGCCTTAAAGGTGGTGACCCGCGTCCCGGTCCGTTCCACGATGCCGGCCGCGTCCCATCCGAGAATAACGGGAAACTGATGCGGCAGTCTTTCGCGGAGATACCCTTCTCTGGCCTTATAGTCAACCGGGTTGACGCCGGCGGCCTTCACCGCCACCAGTATTTCATCCTCCTTTATCTCGGGCAACGGAACATCCGCCAGCTGGAGCTTGTCCCTTCCGCCGAATTCATTGATAATTATGGCACGCATTTTTTCCTCCCTTCGGTATTTTTTTATTCAAAAATAATATGCCACCAATGCTCGGCATATGCCATCAGGGCAGGACTGAATTATTGTTTCTAAAATCCTTAGCCCGTCCCCGTAATGTCCTTGAGGCCGCGCCCCGGGGGATTATCCGCGGAAAATTACGGGATATCATAACATCCTGATTGCAATGGAAAACGAAATGGCACATTTTCATCGGCTCCATGGAGGGCGAAGCTGTGCTGAGCCGTAGCTGTGGAAATGGCGCGCCCTCCATTATTTGCCAAATCGTTTTGGACGACGTTCCAACGTTGGAGCGTTATTTTCGGGTATGAGTTTCTTCCTGCCGGCTATTGCGCGAGGACAATATTGATGGGGGTGGCATTCTGGAGGTTGTCCGAGACCGGACAGCGCTCGTCAATGTCATGCAGAAATTTTGCCTGTTCTGACGGCGGAATATCGGCGTCTATTTTAACGCGCGCGGTGATCGCGCTGAAGCCGGCTCTTTCTTTTGTTTCCTTTCCAAGCAGGCGGGCTGGATCAAGTTCGCCTTCCAGCGAAATCTCCATGCCCCTCAGAGGCAGGCGCCGCTGTCCGGCGATGATCCGGCCGATGGCCGCAATGCAGCCGCCCAGCGCCATCAATTGGATTTCAAGCGGACTTGGCCCCTCGTCGCCGCCGGCCGGTGGCGACTGGTCAATAACGACTAAATGTTTGCCGGATCTGCACTCTGTTCTAAATCCCGCCCCTTGTTTTACCTCAACCTGTACCTTCTTGGATGCCATGTTTGTTTTCTCCTTTTAAGTTGATAATGATGAATTTTGACTGTTTGCCCCAGACGAATGGCTTAAGAGCTTATCCCCGTTGTTCACGGCGATCCGCCGCCAGACCAGCTGGCGCGCCAGATAATAAACCAGCACGGCCGCAACCAGTATAACCAGGAGCGGTTTTTCGTAAATTTTAACGTCCTCAATCAGGATTTCAAAGGCATGGCCGAAGAAATAACCAATGCTTGCCAGGATCGTCGCCCAGAGCGCCGCTCCGACTGCATTCAGGGCGGAAAAATGTCCCGGCCGGATTCGTCCCATTCCGATCGCCATGGAGGCCATGACCTGGGCGCCGTAAATAAAACGGAACCAGAGAATAAAAAGCGCCTCATGCCGTTTCAGCATGTCGGAAAAATGGGAATGATGTTTCCGCCAGAACGGCCACTTTTCCAACAGGTATTTTCCGGCCACCAGTCCGACAAAATACAATAATTCAACCACCAGGAAGGTGGCGGCAAAGGCGGTGAGCCAGACGCCGACAACGTCCAAATATCCCTGATGCGCCAGAAAACCGGCCGTGGTCAGGGTCAGCGGCCCTTCCATGAACACGCCCAGGAAAACCGCCGCATAGCCGTATTGCTGCACCCATTGTTCAATATTCATATTTGTTCAACGTTATTACCACAAAAACTTCCCGACAAGCAAGCCGGCACTTTTCAGGAGGGGCGGCGTGCGCCGGTTACTCGCTCCGGCTGGTAATTTCAACCAGGTGATAACCAAACTGCGTTTTAACAGGGCCGTGAACGGTTCCAACCTTTTCGTTAAACACAACCCGGTCAAACTCCGGCACCATCTGGCCGGGGGTGAACTCGCCCAACGCCCCGCCATCCCGGCCTGAAGGACAAAGGGAATGGGTCTTGGCAATCTCGGCAAAATCGGCGCCACCCTCTATCGTTTGCTTGAGGCGCTCGCATTCTTCCTGGGTTTTTACAAGGATGTGTCGGGCAGAGGCTTTTTTCATGATATTTCAGTCCTTTCATTTATTCATTGCCGCCGCGGAGCCGGAAGTTATGAGCATAGAAGGTTTCAGCAGAGAATCAAGATGGATTTTGAGCGCTTAAGTCCTTGCAATTTAATTGACTTCCCCGCGTTTTTTTTGCATCGTTTTCCCTGTTTTGCCGGATGCGGCGGGAAAAACTGAGAATGGAAATTGATTCGTGGCCAAAAAAATAACCATAGCATTGAAACGCGGCGCATCGTGCGTGGGATGCGACATTGCCGTCCTGAATTTCAACGAGGAATTGCTCACCCTGCTTTCCGTGGCCGACATCGTCTTTGCGCCGACCATCATGGACGTTAAATACGACGATTTGCGTAAAATGCCGGATAAATCCATCACGATCGGCCTGTATCACGGCGCGGTGCGGAATTCCGACAATGCCGAGCTGGCCAGAATTATGCGGGCGAAATGCCAGATTCTGATCGCCTACGGCGCCTGCGCCCATCTGGGCGGCATACCGGGCCTGGCCAACTGCACCACAAAGCAGAAAATTTTTGAGCAGGTCTACAAGAAAACGGTTTCAACAATCAATCCGGAGAATGTTTTTCCGAAGGAAAAAAGCCATGACCAGGCTGGCCATGCGCTCACCCTGCCGGAGTTTTACGACGAAGTCAAGGCGCTGGACGAGGTGGTGGACGTTGATTATTTTGTCCCGGCCTGTCCGCCGCCTCCGGCGATCAACCTTAAAATTCTGGCCATGGTCAAAAACTTTGTGGAACACGGGGATCAACTGCCGCCCAAGGGGACAGTGATCGCCTCCGAACGCACGCTCTGCGACGAATGCCTGCGGAAAAAATCGCCGAAACTCAAGGTCGGAAAATTTGCGCGGGTGCATCAGGTTGAGGTTGATCCGGATAAATGTCTTCTGGAGCAGGGGATTCTGTGCCTGGGGCCGGCGACGCGGGGAGGCTGTGACGCCGTGTGCACCAAGGTAAACATGCCCTGCCGCGGATGCATGGGGCCGACTGCGGCGGTCTGCGAGCAGGGCGCCTCCATGCTTTCAGCCATCGCCTCGCTTTACGGCCTGACGGACCGCGAAACTGAATTGACCGAGGAGCAGATCATCAAGCTGATGAGCGAAATCCCGGACCCGCTGGGCTATTTTTACCGCTATTCACTGCCGAAATCGGAATTGAAAAAGGTGGTTGAGGATAAATGAAAAGAACAATCCATATTGAACCCGTGACCCGTCTGGAAGGGCATGCCAAGATAGATATTTTTCTGAATGAACAGGGCAATGTGGAAGACACTTATTTTCAAGTGGTGGAGTTGCGCGGTTTTGAGGAATTCTGCAAGGGCCGGCCGGCCGAGGAGATTCCGCGGATTGTCACCCGGCTTTGCGGAGTCTGCCCCTGGCCGCATCATCTGGCCTCAACCCTGGCACTGGACCGGGTCTTTGGCGCCGAGCCGCCGCCGGCCGCGCATAAAATCCGCGAGCTGGGCTATTGCGCCCACATGCTGGAAAGCCACCTGGAGCATTTTTTTGTGCTCGGCATGGCGCCGGATTTTGTGGTCGGACCAAAGGCACATCCGCTCCAGCGCAACATCCTCGGCGTAATCGCCAAGGTGGGCATGGAGCTCGGGGCGCAGGTGATTCAGCACCGCGCTTATGCCGTGGAAATAGAAAATATTATCGGCGGCAAGTCAACCCATCCGGTTTTCAGCCTGCCGGGAGGCGTTTCTCATACCATAACCGCCGACCAGCGCAAGCGCATCCGCGAACTGGCCGTCAAACTGGTGCCTTTCTGCGAAACGGTGCTCGGGCTGGTTGACAAAGTGATCCTTTCCAACCCCGATTACATGGCGCTCCTGACCGATAAAAACATGTATTATCATAACTCATATCACATGGGCATGACGGATGAAAAGGGCCGGCTGGCGTTTTACGGCGGCAAACTGAAAGTCATGGATCAGGAAGGCAAATACATCGCCGAATTTGAAGGCAAGGATTATTTAAGCTATGTGGCTGAACAGCCGGTGGAATGGTCGTATCTCAAGTTTCCGTATTTGAAACAAATCGGCTGGAAGGGACTGGTGGACGGAAAGGAAAGCGGACTTTATCGCGTGGCGCCCCTTTCGCGCCTGAATGTCGCCGGCGGCATGGCCACGCCCAAAGCCCAGCAGGCTTATGAAAATTTCTTTGGCAAGCTTGGGACCAAGCCGGGCGGAGCGCTCGGCAAGCCCGTGCAGAATTCGCTGGCCTATCACTGGGCGCGCGCCATTGAGGCTCTGTATGCCGCCGAACGCCTTTGCGAGCTGGCCGGGGATGGAGAAATTCTAAGCAAGAAAGTGCGCACATTATGCCGCAAGGTTGAAGGCGAGGGGGTGGGGGTGATTGAGGCGCCGCGCGGCACTTTGTTCCATCATTACAAGACCGATGCGAACGGCATGATGACCGACTTGAATCTGATTGTGGCCACCTCCCAGAATTACGGCGCCATGAATATTGACGTGCGGAATGTCGCCCGGGCGCTGATCAGGGATGGCAAGGTGGATGAAGGCATTCTCAATATGGTGGAAATGGCGTTCCGTTCTTATGACCCATGCT
>Ga0074199_1000870_pt1 | contig 35496 bp, 47 predicted proteins | sample EPASupsiteSAE347_FD_64528 | JGI IMG/M metagenome (GOLD analysis project Ga0074199, IMG submission 64528) | Bioremediated contaminated groundwater from EPA Superfund site, New Mexico - Sample SAE3-47 | ecosystem: Environmental > Aquatic > Deep subsurface > Groundwater > Contaminated ... | reverse complement strand
GTTATCAAAGTCTCAAATAATTACAAAAGAGAAAAAAGCTTATAAATCGATAGCTGCTTGTTTAAAATCATTAAATATTATTATAAAAAGTTACATATGTGAGACTATTATCGGTACAACTCCTCTGGCACCTTCTGAGAATTCTGGAAACACTGCCCCCGCTTTTCCCCTGCCGCGCCAATCCTCCCAACCACCCATGCCCTGACCGCATCCACAAAGTCCCTGTCGTAATCCCCCTCCAATATTTTTTCATACTGCACCGCCACCGCGCGGTTCTCCCCTTCTATCCTTTTCCTCAGCATCTTTACTGAAAGTATCATCTCATCGTATTCATAAAGAAAATACGCGCGCAGGTAGTGCGTTGCAGCCTTAGCCGCATCCGAGCGCGCATCCCGCTTATTCCTTTTTCCTGCGCTCTCAATCAGGCACGAGCGCCGTATGTCGCCGTAGCTCAGGTAATCGCGATATGCATCCTTTTTCAAAGAGATAGCGCCGGTTTCGAGTTCTTTTTTAAGTCCTGAAATGAAATCCGTATCATACAGCACAACCGCTTCCCTGAGAGGGTTCACCGCCTCGCGCGGCGCCCCCTCTCTGGCAAGCTCAAGGAATCTGCCCTGAGAAACCGCCACACAGGATATTTTCCGGAATTCCCCACGTCCCCTGATCTCATTAAAGCGTCCGATTTCGCCAAGTTTCCTTACCTGGTGAATAGTTGGAGGCTTCTTGAGAATCGTCATCAGATCAATATCGCTGGTAGCCGTATCTTCGCCCCGCGCCACTGAGCCAAACAAGAATATGGAGACCAGGTTATCATCAAATACGGGTTTCAATAGCTCTACATACCGCTTTGCCAGGTTCATTTTGTTAAGTTTTATCTTCAAATAGCTTCTCCAGTTATATTTTTGCCTGATATCCAGCGACTCTCTGGGTTTTCAGGAGATTCAAACACCGCAAAGGACGCAAAGAGCGCAAAGCATAGCAGCAATATTCTTTGCGTCCTTTGCGCTCTTAGCGGTGAGATTACCCAAGGGTCATCAGAAACTATCATTAAGTCTATCACTGACTCATAATATTTATACTATGACCTACATATTTTTACAGTATACAAAGCACCGTACTTCTTTTACCGGTGCTTCATGCGAGGTATACATGGATCGTCTCGTTATCGACGGCTGGGGAAAATACATCGGAACAGACCATGAGCAGATCATAGTCAAGGAGCGAAAAGAGGGCATAAACACAGTAGTCCACCGCTGCATCCCCCAGGACCTGCGCCAGGTGGTGATCTCAGGCAAGGGCAGCATAAGCACCGATGCCATTGAGCTTCTGGCTGAACACGGCGTGGATGTGGTGCTGATTGACTGGCGCGGTCAGGTCACAGCCTATATTTCTCCGCCCCAGATGAGGACGGTGAACACGAGGAGGGAGCAGTACCGCGCTTTTGATACCCCCGTCGGTGCAGTGCTTGCAAAGGAGTTCATCAATGTATTTCTTTCGACGTTCCATTATTCTTAATTTCAGAGCGTGTCCTTATAAAATGAGGATTGAAAGTCGGTGGTGTTGTCATAGGTTGCGTTCATCCGCTTTCATCTACGGTTTGTCCTTTCCATGTTTTTCGATTTTATTATAATGGGCAACAGCCGTCCTTCCCTCTCCTGCAGTTCGATACGCACCTCAAAAGTCCTGCTCAGCACTTCGCCTGTAAGCACATCCTTCCTTCTTCCCTGAGCTACCACTCTGCCCCCCCTCAGGGCCAGCGCATGTGTTATTGCGGGCATTATCTCTTCGATATGGTGAGTGATGTATATCAGCGTGGGACCGTTCGGCTCTGCACCCATCTTCTGCACCGCATCCAGGAGTTCCTCCCTTGATTTAATGTCAAGACCCGCGCAGGGCTCATCAAGCACAAGCAGACCGGGCGCAGGCATGAGCGCCCTGGCAACGAGCGCCTTCTGCTGTTCGCCGTCTGAAAGCTCCCTGAAGGGTCTGTCTCTCATCCCGGACAGCCCGAAGAGTTCCAGCAGCCCGTCGGCGCGCATGCAATCCTCCGCAGATGGCGGCTCGTACAGACCTATGCTGGCGAACCTGCCTGAGAGCACGATATCCCTTACAGGTTCCCAGTTGTGCACCATGTTCCGTATCTCTGAGCTGCATTCCCCTATCGAGCGGCGCAGATCCCTGAGGTCGGTCGAGCCGAACCTCTTCCCCAGCACCTCGGCTTCACCCTCCGAAGGTCGGTGGTAGCCGTTTATGATGCTGATAAGGCTTGTCTTACCGCTGAGCTCATCCAATAATTAGACAGGATTAACAGGATTGACAGGATTCAAATTAAAAATCTATCCTGCCAATCCGGTAGTGCCTTAAATTTCGCGACCTATATAAAAAATCGCCACGGAGGCACGGAGACACAGAGAAATATTTCAAAAAAGCTCTCTGTGCCTCCGCGTCTCTGTGGCTCATGGATAATTTAAGTCATGGATAATTTAAGACAGGTTGGCGGGAAAAAAAGTTATTTGAGGGCTAAGCAGTGTGGAGACCGCCGCCAACCTTATCCTGTACTCTTACTGCACACAGGCATAATCACTGGTGATAAAAATAGTAGCAATTTATATACTATATATACCCGAATGGATGGCGCACCGGTTAGCGCCGGTCAATCCGCCACTTCCCTCCTCAGCAGCATGTACGCCGCCCCGATCCCTGCAGCCCCGTATACCAGGAGCCGGAACAGGTATCCTGTAAGCGCTCCTAAACCCTCCTGGTATATCAGTACTGCTTCCAGCGCCCTGATGCCCATTGTAATAGGAAGGGCGCTGCCCAGTTGTACCATCAACCGGGGCATAGCCTCAAAGGGGAAGAAGATGCCGCACAGGAACAGCATGGGGATGCTGAATATACGAGGATCACAAGAAATAGCAGTCCAAGCTGGCCTGCCGGGATGACTATCCCGTAGAACGCAAAAGCCACAGCTATCAGGATGATCCCCTGGAGCAGGGCTATAAGGATAAGAGCTGAGGTCTTTGCAGCGATGAACCCCGGAAGTGAGAGAGGCGTGAGCAGCGTTCTTACCAGGGTCTTCTTGGCTCTCTCCTGTACTATGGTTATAGATGCAAGCAGGAACGACACGAACATCAGCACTATGGATATGATGCCTGGCATAAGGAAATCAAGGTAAGACCTGCCACCGAATACAGGGTTCTGCTCAAGCTTGATAGGGGCTGCAATAACGCTGGGCGACCGTGCGATCACCTCGCCCAGGACATCTTTTGTCCTGTCAATATCGGTTACCAGTTCCAGGGTATTGTTCGCCATCTCTGAGGCAAGGCTGCTCATCTGGACAGATACGACGGCTGATCTCTCCTTGACGTTCTCCAGGGAGGCAATGGTATTTTCGATGCTGGTCATATCCCCGTAGATACTCGAGATCTCAAGGGTATAATTACTTATAGACGCCTCCATGTTCTGAAGCCTTATATCTGTCCTGTCCAGTTTCTCATGCAGCTCTGCGCTCCTCTGGGCTATGTCCGCAAGATTATTGTGAAGCGACCTGATGCGCTCGACCGCTCAAGCATCTGCGCTCTTGTATCCTGTATCTGTTTGATCGCATTTGCAAGCGATACGCACTGCGGCGTGGTGGGGTCGGCGCACGTGATGCTGGATGTGTTCTGCAGGTCGGTCTGGATGGAGAGCAGTGCAGCATCAGCCGAGTCTATGCTATCTATAACGAACCTGAGGTCATCCCGCAGTGCCACTGAGTCGTTATAGATAGAAGTCACGTTGCTGTCCAGTTCTTTCAGTTCCCTGCGCGTGGAGTTAATATAATCTGAAGTCCTGTGGAGGTCGCTTCTCATGATATCAAGAGTACTTTTCATCCCGGCTATCGATCCGTTAAGTGCTGTCACATTGATCTCGTCCAGGGAAACAAGCACGTGACTGGTATCTCGGTTCAATCCTGACATGCTTCCGTTGATCTGGAGTATGCCCTCCTTTAATGGCCAGAGCTCGGATTCCATCTGTGCCAGGTTTTTCCAGAGCTTGCTTATAAAGCCGAAGGTAAGCTCGTATGATAATTTCTCTGTAGTGGAGAGGAACGCAGATAAAATGCCGGGTGCTATCTGCATCCTGGAGTTATCCACATACAGCCTCAAAGCCCCGGTCTCATCATGCAGGATCAGGATTCCGGCACTGTATTTCCCTCTCCTGACGCCCTCCTCGATAACAGAGGGGTCGGTTGTGTTCTCCTGGATTATTATGAACATCCTGTTGCTGCGCAGTTCCTTGATTATCTGCTCTCCCTGCGCCGACCCCCCGCCCACGCCGAGCTTTATATCCGTGAAACCTTCGCCAGACGCCCCTGAGAACACAGACCCGATCATTACCATGATAAGTACCGGGGCGATGAATATCAACACCAGTGTCTTCCTGTGGCGGATATATACTTTCAGGTCTTTCCTTATTACCGAGCCTGCTATCAATGCCATTCCTCCCCCGCGACCTGAATGAATAAGTCCTCCGGGCTTGGTGTGGAGGATCCCACGTTCTTTATACTCTCGCCGGCAGATTCGAAGATCTGAAGGACAGCCTAGAGAGGCAGCCCACCACTCAGGGAAACTTTTAACCCCTTTTCGCTCGTGCTGCACGATACGACCGGATTGAGCGACTCTACTTTGCTCTTTATCGCCTGGTAATTTTCCCGGCACGCTCGTTATCAGGATAACCCTCTCGCCTGCCATGTTCTTCAGCTCTTCCGGCTTCCCCTCGATAACTATTTTGCCCCTGTTCATTACCAGCAGCCTGTCGCACAGCAGGTCAGCCTCTTCCATGTAATGGGTGGTTATCAGGACGGTAGTACCCTCGTCCGAATATGGCTCCCTTCCCGATGCTCAGGGATACGTTATTTAAGGCGCTGAAGTTCCCGTAGCTTTTCGAAATGTTTATCCCATATTACGGATTTAGTACCCATGGTACTTTAAAAGTACATAATAAATTTTGGAGAACACAACTAAATGGAACTTCCTGTTATACACCTCCCCGATATCCAGGCGAACCAGCCCGAGATTCCCATAACGCTGACAAGGGTCGGGGTGACAGATGTCAAGAAACTCGTTGAAGTGGCGCGGAAAGATAAACGACCCATCGTCCTTGTATCCATATTCGATATTTTTGTAGACCTTCCGTCCGACAGGAAAGGCGCAAACCTCTCAAGGAACTTTGAAGCAATAGATGCTGTACTTGAGGAAATGATCGCGGCGCCTGTCTATGAGATAGAGGACCTGTGCGGGGAGATCGCCAAGCGGCTTATCGACAGGCATGAGTACGCCCTTAACGCCGAGGTCAGGATGAAGAGCGAATATATAATCAAAAGAGAGACACCCTCAACAAAAATAAAGTGCCAGGAAGTGGTGAACATCTTCGCCGAAGCCAGGGCGATAAGGGAAGAAGAGCTAAAAGTGAGAAAACTCGTAGGCGCCGAGGTGCTCGGTATCACAGCCTGTCCCTGCGCCCAGGAGATAATGCGGGATAAAGCGAAAAAGGAATTGAAGTCTCTTGGCGTTCAGGATGAAGTGATCAGGAAATTCCTGAACACGGTCCCCATGCCCACGCATAACCAGAGGGGGCGCGGGATTATTTCTATCGAAGTGCATGATAGCAACTTCGTTTCCATCGACAGGATAATCAGCATCATTGAGAGTTCCATGAGTTCGCAGATGTTCGAACTGTTAAAGAGGTCGGATGAAGCTGCTATCGTAGAGCTGGCGCATAAAAACCCCAAGTTCGTAGAGGACTGCGTACGTACAATGGCTCAGAAGGTTGTGATCGAATTCCCCGGGCTTCCAGATGATTCCATCATTACAATAAAGCAGATAAACGAGGAAAGCATACACCGCCATAATGCGTTCGCGGAGCGCAAATCCACGCTGGGGGAATTGAGGCAGGAGATTAATAATATCGGTTAATTAATAATACCGGTTAGATCTTTAGTAGAAGCTTTATTAATATCATCGCCGTGAACTACCACCCTACAAGTAGGGTGGCTTCCTGCTTCATCGGTTCCCTATTGGGATGCCTCTGACAGGCTTCAATTCCCGCAATTCCTGCGGTACTTCTGCTTTCTATTACAATCGCAGCCATGTGGTCTCTGCCAACGATACGACCGCAGTTCGGGCAGTTGTGTATCCGTACCGAGAGGTCTTTTGGCACCGAGCAACCACATATACATACCTGCGATGTTCCTTTTGGATTAACCAGTTCAACTACCTTCCCAGCGTATTCTGCTTTGGATTTCGTGAAATTGATCAACTGATACCATCCGGCATCCGAGATTGACTTTGCAAGGTGATGATTCTGCATCATGTTCTGTATCTGCAAGTCCTCGAATACGATATGGTCATACTTCTCGACAAGTTGTCTGCTTGTCTTATGAGCAAAATCTTTTCTCTGATTCCTGATCGTTCTGTGAACTCTGGCTGCTTTGAGCCGCTGTTTACCCCGATTCTTAGAACCAAGCTTTTTCCGGCTCAACTCTATCTGTTCCCTTGCAAGTCTCTTCCCTGAAGCTCTCAGGAACTTTGGCGGCTCTATCTGCTCTCCATTGCTCAACGTGAGTAGAGACATTAAGCCAACATCAATGCCTATTTTCGTTGCTGCGGGTACCGCCTCTATCCTCCTTTCTATCTCCACTGTGAATATCGCATACCACTGGTCAACGTCCTTCTTAATTGTACAGGTCTTGATTCGTCCTTCCATCTCCCTGTGTAATATGATTTTCAGGCTGCCTATCCTGGAGAGAACGAGTTTTCCTTCATCGAGTTCAAAACCGCTCTGAGGGTACGTGAAGGAATTGTACCTACTTCTTCCTTGAAACCTTGGATACCCGAACCCATTGAAGAAGTTCTTGAAACTTCTGTCCAATCGTTTCAATGTGTTCTGAAGCGCCTGAGAATGTACTTCTTTCTGGAAACTGGTCTTTGATTCAGACAGGTCGTTAGCCTGGTCTTCGTAGCTTATCCACTCAGGTTTGCCCCAGGGGAATACTTGAAACTCTCTCTTGAGCCTGTTAAGCTCTCCCTGCTTCTTTCTTTCTGCAAGAGAGTCATTGTAAAGATGCCTGCATGTGGAGAGGGTTCTATCCATCTTTACTTCTTGATTCTTAGTTGGATATACCCTGAACATATAGGCTTTCATCATCGGTATTTACATGTAACTGTAGGTTTATATGTTTTCTGATGCAAATATATTAATATGGGAAAAACAAGTTCATGCGTGTACAACATTAATTACCATCTCGCCTGGTGTCCGAAATACAGGAAACCAATACTTGAAGAACCAAAAGTTAAAACGCCAGACCATATACACTTATTCGTTTCTGTCCCACCTTTTGAAGCACCAACAGACATCCCCTTCGTATAAAACTGGGGATATCAATAATCTGGGATATACTGGATTTCATGTTCGGGAGTGTTCCGGTTTTGGGTACGTTGCTCGATATGATAGGGGGCGTTCTTGCAATGTTGCTGTGGGGAAAATTAGGCGTACTCGCATTCGGAGAACTGATCGATGTAACAGGCCTGCTGGATGCGTATGTGCCAAGCTTGACGTTAATAGGGATAATAAGTATAGTAAAAGGCTGATCAAATCCAATACAAAAAGATAAATCACCCCAGAACAAAGGGGTGAACGTGCCAAAAACCGGAATAACAGCCCTTGTGCCGCCAGAGATAATATTTGCCTGCGGAGGGGCGCCGTTTGATGTCAATAACGTCATTCCTGCCTCCAAAAAATATCCCAGGAATAAGCTGTGCGCGTGGACGGCGATATGGAAAGAAATGCTCGTCAACAGGGAGATACAGATCGACTCCCTTGTAGTGGTAGCCGGAGGTGACTGCCACAATGCCCTGGTGGACGGTCAGAAGGTGGCGATGAGCGGACTTCCGACCCATTTTTTCTTTTACCCTTTCGACGGTGATCCCGAGTACCTGGAATCGCAAATGTACAGGCTCACGGAGTTTCTTGGAAGCATCAGATACCCTGAGAGATTTAAAGAGGTGAGAGAACTAAAAAAGCTTGGACGGATGATCGATGATAGGAGATGCTGCGGGAAGATATCCCCTGCTGAAGCCTTCAGCACCCTTATCTCTTTTAGCGATCTCAGGGGAGATCCAGGGATGTTCAAGAGAACGATAGAGGCGATCAGGGAGGGCGATTTTGAGCTTGATAACAGGGTGGCTCTGATCGGAGTGCCCCCGATATACCAAGACTTCCATGAGGCAGCCCAATCGCTCGGTCTGCAGATAGTATTTGATGAGCTGCCGTACGAATTCATAAGGCATGAGGGGACAGATATCAGGGATACAGCCCGCAGTTACTGCAATTATACCTTTGCAAGACCACTTGGCCTGCGGATTAACTTTCTTAAGAAAGAGCTTGATAAAAGAAAAGTGGACGGAGTGATCCATTATACGCAGTTCGCATGCCACCACATGCTTGAGGATGAGGTCCTGAGAAAAGAACTGGACTATCCCGTGCTGACAGTACAGGGAGACCTGCCAGGCAGTACGCCGCAGCAGATAAAACTGAGGCTTGAAGCCTTCAGGGAGATGCTTGATAGATTATGATAAACCTTTAAGAAAGGTTTATCAAATGAAGGGGTATGCAAAGCATACCCCAATGCCAAGTAAAGCGGGGCGTCGGTTTATGATCGGACTTGACGTAGGCAGCACGACAGCAAAAATGGCAGTGATTGAGGGCGGGGAAGTGAAGTACAGGATAACCTCCACCCACAACTGGGGGGAGCTGGTGGAGGGAATAGATAAAGATGAGATCATTTCGACCGGATATTTCCGGAACTCAGTCCCTCATAAAGCCTCAGTCACAGAGATAACCGCAGCTATTTACGGTGCCGGGCATTACTTCCCTGATGCTGATATCATCGTGGATATCGGAGGTCAGGATACCAAGGTGATCGACACAAGGAACAATAACTTTGTAATAAACGACAGGTGCAGCGCAGGGACAGGCGCATTCCTTGAGTTCGTGGCGAATTATTTCAGTATCGAGCTGGATGAACTGGGGAAATTGCATTTGAGGGCGAACCGCATCCCGGACATAAACAATACGTGCGGGGTATTTGCACTCTCCGAGATGATATCCCAGCTTGTTGGCGGTTATTCAAAAGAGGAGGTCGTGGCAGGAATGCACTACGCTTTCGCGCGAAGGATATCGTCCATGATACCTGATGCAGATACGGTCGTCCTGATAGGGGGAACGGTAAAAAATGAGGGCATGGTCTCGGCTCTCAGGAGCATCCTCAGGAGGAATATCCTGATACCTGAGGAGCCTCAGATCATAAACGCACTGGGTGCGCTGAAATCTTATGTTTAATTAACGGTTACTGTACCCTGCCCGTACGTCGTCGGCAGTATGTTCGGGTCGCTCGATGTGAAAAATGCTTTTAGATTATATGTCCCTTTCTTGTTGAATGTAACAACGATTGCGCCGCTTCTGCCCAGGTTCCTTTTATACTGTGGTTCTGATGGTTCTATGGTCAGCATCAGCGGATCCTGTAAAGATAGATCTGTGATCTTGATTAAAACAGTCTCTCCTGAGCGTATGGATAAAGGATTCGGATTAAAGCGCCAGTTAGTAAGCTCCATCGTATACGATGGTCTGTCTGTAGCTGGATCGTATATCTTAACGCTGAAATTACCAGAAACAGGGGTGGCGCCAGGCGGTACTGCCGGAGTTGGAGTGGCGGTCACGTATACGATTTTTTCGACCTCCTTTATTACAGGCACCTCTACAGTCCTGTTGACGATCTGGATTTCCCCTACCGTTACCGGTTTATGAATGACATACCCGACCACAAGCCCAAGTAAAAAGAAAAGTATGACCAATGGGTATAACGTGTTATCTTTTGCTTCCATAATTTTTCCCTTATATGCTATAATAAATAATATAATGAGTATTAAAGATTTCTACGACAGCCAGATAAATTAAAGCAATAGAGATATATGTATTGATGTGATTGGTGATGTGCATCATGTGAGTGAGATATAGGATTTGATCAGTCGTATGCAAGAGGCAGCATAGGGAGAAGATATGGGATTATTAGGTTTTTCCAAACCGGATTTTGGAAAAATGGAGGATGAGAGGGATATCAAAGGCCTGATAAAGGTATTGGAGCATGAGAAAGCGTATATCCGGAGAAAAGCTATAGAGACCCTTGGGAACATAGGGGGTAGAAGGACAATAGAACCGCTCGTCCATGCTCTGGGGAATAAAGACCAGGGTATCCGGAGAAGGGCTGCAAAGTTCCTCGGAGAAGCCGGGGACAGAAGAGCAGTAGAGCCCCTGATTGCTGCTCTTAAGGATGAGAGCGAATATGTCAGGGAAGAAGCAGCCCGGGCCCTTGGAAAGATAGGGGATAGGAGGGCAGTAGAGCCCCTCATTGCTGCTCTTAAGGATGGGAGCGAATATATCAGGGAAGAGGCGGGGGAGGCTCTTTTAAATGTAGGGGATAAAAGGATGGTAGGGGTCCTTATCCTGGCTTTGAAGGATAAGAACGAGCATGTTCGAAAGGGAGCTGCTCAGGCTCTTGGGGAGATAGGAAACAAAAAGGCAGTAGAACCTCTTATAATGGCTTTGAAGGACGGGGACCTGGAGGTCCGGAAAAAAGCTGCTGAGGCTCTCGGGAAGATCGAGGATAAAAGATCTGTAGACCCGCTTATTGCAGCCCTGAGAGACGCGTACCCTGATATCCGGGAGGAGGCTGCTGAGGCGCTCGTGAACATGGGGGAGCCGGTCGTGGAGCCCCTTATTCATACCCTGAAGGATGAGGACTGGGACATAAGGTGGAGATCTGCAGTTGCTCTCGGGAAGATTGGAGAGCCGGCTGTGGAGCCTCTCATTGCCGCCCTGAAGGAGGGCAGTGAATTTGTCAGGGATGACATAGCTGGAATTCTTGTTAAAATAGGGGAGCCGGCCGTGGAGCCCCTTATTCATACCCTGAAGGACAGGAACGAGTATGTAAGGGAGGGGGCTGCCGAGGCTCTTGTGAAGATAGGAGAATCCGTAGTTGGACACCTTATCGGGGCTCTGAAGGAGTCACCCCGAAAGACCGCAGCCGAGGGTTCCGGGAAATCAGAGGTGCAGATAGAAAAGGACAGGTACATACAATAGATTAATAATATAATTAACCCATTACAGGGGCGGGATATTCATGATAAGGACTCATTATTCAACGCAGATAACGCCCGATATGAACGGGAGCAGCGTCACGATATGCGGCTGGGCGCATGAGATACGGGACCTTGGAGGGATCACGTTCCTGGTGGTAAGGGACAGGGAAGGGCTTGTACAGGTTACGCTATTTAAGAAAACGATAGACAAGAACGTGCTTGAGGTAGTACGGGGTCTCTCGCGCGAGTCTGTCGTCACTGTTACCGGGGCGGTAAAGAAAGAGGCAAAAGCCCCGAACGGCTATGAGCTTGTCCCGGCAGCCGTGACCGTGCTGGGCTGTGCGGAATCGCCTCTTCCCATGGACACGACTGGCAAGGTGGATGCAGACCTTGATACGCGCCTGGATGCCAGGTTCATGGACACGCGGCGCCCGGGAACTCAGGCTATTTTCAGGATACGGCACCTCCTCCTGAAGAGCGTGCGGGATTACCTTGCGAGGGAAGGCTTTGTTGAGATCACGACCCCGAAAGTGGTGGCGACAGCGACAGAAGGAGGTACTGCGCTTTTCCCCATAACCTATTTTGAACGGGAGGCGTTCCTTAACCAGAGCCCGCAGCTCTTCAAGCAGCTGATGATGTCGGGCGGGCTTGACCGCGTTTTCGAGATCGGTCCCATATTCAGGGCTGAGGAGCACGATACGCGAAAGCACCTGAACGAAGCGACATCCATTGATATCGAGGCAAGCTTCCTGGATAACGAGGACGTGATGGTGATCCTTGAGAACCTGGTCAAACACGTCTATTCAAGCGTGGCTGAGGACGGGGCAAAGCACCTGAAGACGCTCGGGGTTGAAGTGAAAGTCCCGAAGACGCCGTTTAAGCGCGTGGCATACGACGAGGCGATAGACATAGCACGTGACCACGGCGAGAAGATAGAATGGGGCGATGACCTGACCACAGAATCCGAACACTCAATCGGGGAAACGATAGGCGAGCACTACTTCATCGTTGACTGGCCGACGAAGATAAAACCCTTCTACGCCCAGCCCTATGAAAATAAGCCTGAGATATGCCGCGCCTTTGATATGATGCACCCGCGCATGGAATTGTCCTCAGGCGCGCAGCGCGTGCACTCGTATGAGATACTGCGCAGCAGGATAGAGGCGCAGGGACTGAACGCAGACAGTTTTGAGTTCTACCTCAAAGCCTTCAGGTTCGGCATGCCGCCGCATGCTGGCTGGGGTCTGGGTGCAGAGAGGCTCCTTATGACGATGCTGGGAATAGATAACATAAGAGAAGTGGTATTGTTCCCGCGGGACAGAAAGCGCCTTTCCCCATAAATTATTTAACATTGCAGGTGTTTAGAGAGAAAGAGGGATACAGATGAGCACTGAACGGGATATTATAATCGAGAGACTGGAGCAGAAACTGGCTGCGCGGGACAAGGAGATAGCAGAGATGGCTGAGAAGCTGAGGGAATCTATCCTCATTGAGATGGAGAAGCGGTTTGCAGATAAGATCAAGCTCCGGGAATCCACTCTTGACGAACTCAGGATGAAGTTCACAGAAAAGGTAAGTGAGATAGTAGAGATGAACAAATCCCTGAGAGACTCCATACTTGAACAGCAAAAATCAGGGACCGAGGCTCTCAATGAAGCTGAGAACAGGATGATAAGGATCGAGCGGCGGCTGGTGGAACTTAACAGCGCGTACGACGGCGTCATGAAAGAGCTGCTCGATCAGAAATCAATAGTGCAGGAGTTCACGCCCAAAAAGAAAGTAAAGGAAGAACCACCTGCCAGAAAAGAAGCGCCAAAAGAAGAGATAAAGCCGCCTGAGAAGCCAAAGCCAAAAGGCGAGTACATAATTGCCAGCAACTATACGACGAAGGATAAGAGGAAAGATCAGCAGATAATAGAGGCGGAAGATACTCCTTTTGTAGTTGAGGATAAACCTGAGGGAAGGCCAAAAAAACCAGAGGTTAAGAGGAGCGAGAGGTCGAAGGAAGGGGTTGAGATATATGAGACCCCAAAAAGAGGTAGATAAGTGCATATAAAGGAGATAGAACTTCAAAATTTCAAATCTTTCGGAAAAAAAGTAAAAATCCCATTCTTTGACGATTTCACGACCATTTCCGGTCCAAACGGGAGTGGAAAATCCAATATAATAGACGGCATACTCTTCGCTCTCGGTCTTTCCAGCTCCAGGATCATGAGGGCTGAGAAACTGACAGACCTCATATTCAATGCAGACGGCGGGAGGAAGAATTTCGCACAGGTCACTATCCGCTTCGACAACAAAGACCGGGAGATGCCCATCGATGCCGACGAGGTCACGGTCACGCGCAAGGTAAGGCAGACAGAATCGGGGTATTACAGCTACTATTATTTTAACGATACGCCTGTCAGCCTCTCGGATATCCATAACAACCTTTCCAAGGCGAAGATAACGCCCGATGGCTATAACGTGGTCATGCAGGGTGACGTCACCCACATAATCGAGATGACGGCCACTGAGAGGCGCAAGATAATAGACGAGATAGCAGGCGTGGCTGAGTTCGATGACAAGAAAGAGCAGGCCCTGAACGAGCTTGAGATCGTGCGCGAGCGGATAGAGAGGGTCGATATCATCCTGGCTGAGGTAGGGGAGCAGCTTATCAGGCTCCAGCAGGAGCGCGACCAGGCTCTAAAGTACCAGTCGCTGCGTGACGAGAAGCGCAAATACGAAGGGTACGTTCTGCTTGCGAGGCTCAAGGACGCAAGGAACGAGCTTGGCAGGCTTGAGGGCGAACTCAGGGATAGGGAGGGTAAAAAGGAAGAGCTCAGGAGACAGGTCGAGGAGCGCAGGCAGGAACTGAAGAGAACAGAGGATGCGCTTTCCGAACTGAACTCACTCATCATCCAGAAAGGCGAAGGCGAGCAGATAGCACTCAGGAGAGAGATCGAATCCATCAAGGGCGAGATATCCCGCTGCAACAGCACCATCGAGCTTTCAGAGAACGAGATAAACGACATTGAATCCCAGAGGAGAAAAGCCTTCCTCGATATCGACGGCATGCAGGGCAAGGTGGCTGAGCTTGTCGCCAAGCTGAACGAGGAGAACCTGAGGAAAGAGACGGTCTCTGCCGAGCTTGACGATAAAAGGACGAAGCTCCTTGTGGTGAGAAGCAAAATAGCTGAAGTGGACGCACAGTTCATAGGGACAAGGGACAGGCTTGCTGAATCAAAGCAGCAGCTTGAGGCGCATAAGAACGGGAAGAACGAGCTTATGCGTGAAGAAGACCGGCTGCTTGATGCGATACGGCGGAAATCCTCTGAGGCAAGGGACATCGAGCTTGAGATACAGGATTCGGTTTCCAAGATCGGCTCTGCTGACCTCGATACAAGCAGTGTCAAAGCCCGGGTAGAGGAGATAGCCGCGAAGAGGCAGGAGCTTGTTAAGGATTCGGTCGATCTTGAGAAGAACAGGGCGCAGATAAAGATGGTGATATCAGACCTTGACAATTCCCTGAGGCTCTTCCAGCAGGAGTACGCAAAATCCGAGGCGCGGATAAAGGCCGCAGCCGAGATCAATTACAGCGAGCCTGTCGAGGCTGTGCTTCGCGCAAAGAAGAACAGGGAATTACCCGGCGTATACGGCACGATAGCAGAGCTCGGGAAGGTAGATAAAAAATACTCGGTCGCACTTGAGATAGCGGCCGGCGCAAGGATGCAGTCCGTGGTCGTGGATACGGATGAGGATGCTGCAAGAGCCATCGAATACCTGAAGCAGCGGCGCCTGGGAAGAGTGACTTTCCTGCCCCTTAACAGGATGGAGGCAATGGCTTCGCTCTCAAAGAAAGAGAAAGATGGCGTTATTGATTATGCTATTAACCTTGTTGATTACGATAGAAAGTTCAGTTCAGTTTTCTGGTACGTTTTCAGGGATACGCTCGTACTTGACAGCCTGAACACAGCAAGGAAGCTCATGGGCGGAAAGCGCCTCGTGACCCTTGAGGGTGAGCTGATAGAGAAGGCGGGCGCAATGACCGGGGGCACGATAAGATCAAAGCTCTCGTTCGCAAGCGGGGAAGAGGAGAACATCAAGAAAATAGCAGAGCAGATATCGGAGTACGAGGGCAGGCGAAAATCCGCAGTTAATAAGTTAGATAAGACGGAGGAGCACCTGGCAGGGCTTAAGGACGAATCTTCCAACTTCGATAAGGAGATCTCAAAGCTTGAGATGCAGGTGGAAGAGATAAAGAGCCGGGGCACGCGGCTTGCCGAACTCATCGAGGCGAGGAAAAAACAGCTCGTTGAAATAGAGAACGAGCGCATCGAGATAAAGAAGAAGATGGACTGCATCGAGGATGATAAACGCGCAAAGGATGCCCTGATAAATACACTGCTTGAGGATATCGGGAAGCTTGAAGAATTATTGAAGGGCTCTGAAGTCCCTGAGCTTAGCAACAAAGCCGGAAAGATTGAGGAAGAGATAGACCGGCTTGAAGGAAGGATACGGGATATCGAGGCAGGCATCAATGCAATAGAGCTTGACAGGAAGTATGCACAGGAAAGAATAGATGAGACAAAGGCCCGGCTCTCGGATCTTGATAAAAAGAAAGAAGGGCACCGTGAAAAGGTCAATAACCTGCGCGGGCAGATAAAGAAGCTTGAATCAGACCTGAAAGCCAGGACCATACGGGAGACAGAGCTTGGGGGAGAACTGCTTGAGCTTCAGAACAAGAGGATGCGGATACAGAGCGAGGAAAGTTCCCTGAAAGAGAGACTAATGGATGTCCAGAGAGTGCTGGGCGACCTTGAGAGGAACCTGCTGGCGCTCCAGTCCACGAAGGACGCGCTGACAGAGCAGATAATCGCACTTGATAATGAGATAGCAGAGCGCGGATTGAACCGGGAAGAAGAGGTTCCTTCCTCAGAGTCCATAGCTTCAAGGATAGCTGCGCTCACGCGGGCGATGGAGAAGCTTGAGCCTGTAAACATGAGGGCAATAGATGAGTATAACGGCGTGGAGAACAGGCAGAAAGACTTAAAATCCAGGCGCGATACCCTGTTCCGCGAACGCGAGGAGATAATGCTTCGCATCAGGAAGTGCGAGGAGATGAAGAAAGAGACGTTCATGAACACCTTTGACGGCGTGAACGAACAGTTCAGACAGGTGTTCTCAGAATTATCAGACGGGACGGGCGGGCTTTTCCTTGAGAATCCCGACGACCCGTTCTCAGGAGGGATGACGATAAAGGCGCAGCCGTCCGAAAAGACCCTGCAGCGCCTTGAAGCGATGTCGGGAGGCGAGAAAAGCCTTACAGCGCTATCGCTGCTCTTTGCAATCCAGCAGTACAGGCCTGCCCCATTCTATGCCTTTGATGAGATAGACATGTTCCTTGACGGCGTGAACGCAGAGAAGGTTGCAAGGCGCATCCAGAAAGCCTCCAACAACGCCCAGTTCATCGTGGTCTCGCTGAGGAAACCCATGATAGAGGCTGCGAAGAGAACTGTTGGCGTGGCGATGCAGGAGAATAACATATCGAGCATCACGGGGATACAGTTGAACTGATATATGGTTGGCGGTAAAAAAGGCTGCTAAAGAGGGTGTGTCCGCCAACCAGTATTAGAACGTTGTTCTTTAAAGGATAATAACTCTGCGGCGGTAATCAACTCTGAGAATATCCGAATAAAGGCAACTATTTTAAACCATAACACTATAATTAGGTATGATAGCAGGTGAACCTATGCCAGAGGAAAAACAGGATAAAAAAAAGCAAATGAAAGAGAAGTGCAAAACATGCGGTATCTGCTATCCCAGGAGGAGAAGAAATGAGTAAAGTTGTTATAATGGATTTTTTTGCTGAATGGTGCGGTCCGTGCAAAATGCAGGACCCGATACTGGAGGAGCTGAAGAAGAAATTCGGGGACAGCGTGGAGTTTAAAAAAGTGGACGTTGATACGAACTACGAACTCGCTTCCAAGTTCACTATCCATGCAGTGCCGACGCTTATCATCGAAAAGGACGGCGCAGTGTTCAAGCGCTACACCGGCGTAACGCGCGCGAACGTGCTCGAAGCCGATCTGAACGCAGCGCTGAAATAGCGGGGTCTGGTTGAAACCCTTATTTGACCTCGGCGTGCTGCCCCTGCGGCACAGGACAGGCAGAGGGTGGAAGCCTCACGTATCGCTGGTTTTTAATGCCGGGAAAAGGCTGACTTTTGCCATAGATACCACCCGCTCGCGCTCAATAGAGCCGGACGCCTACATGATAACCCATGCCCACTCGGACCACTACGGCAAATCAGCCATGCTCTCCGAGAGAGCCGTGTGCTCAGAAGAGACCGCGCGGGCTCTTGAGATACTTCACGGCAGGAAATTCGCAGGCAGGACTTTTAAGCTCGGGGATCCTATTGATATCTGCGGCGTTGATGTGAAAACCTACCCGACCCACCATACCATCGGTTCCTGCGCTTTTTACTGGCAGAACGATACCGGGACAAGGATGCTGGTCACAGGGGATGTAAAAGATGCAAAAGACCTTCCGAAATGCGACGTACTTGTCACTGAGGCCAACTACGGTGACCCGGATGACCCCCGCTGCAGCTTTAGCGATGATATCGGTGCGTTCCGGGAAGCTGTCGAGGCATCGCTTGAGGAAGATACTGTTTTTGGAGCATATGCGTTCGGGAAAGCCCAGCGCGCAGTGAAGCTTTTGCGGGAAGCGGGTTACTCCGGTGAAATCGGGATGGACCCCGTCTCTCTTGCGCTCACTGAGGGACTGATGGGAAACACAGGCCCGCTTTCTGACCTGGACGGCAACTGCGGGATACGAATAGCCACACCTGCCGAGATACCAGGGCTTCGCGCAGCAAGAAAATTCATTCTTACAAGCAGGCACGATTATAAGTTCCCGACCATCAATATCAGCGACCATATGGATGCAGGGGGGCTTATCGATATGGTGCACCGCTGCTCCCCAGGTGCAGTCATCACCTACCATCCCGGCGGCAGCCGACCGCTTAAACTGGCAGCATATCTGAATAAAACAGGAATATACGCGCGTGCGCTTGAACAGGTGAATAATATTCTTGAGGTATGACCAACCCGGTAAAGTCCCACCCCTTCTGTTAAACAGGATACGCCCGTAATTCGTATCCCGTTTGTCCCGGTTTCGATCCCGGCATGTTTTTACAGAGCATCTCATCCATCCGCCTGTTCTTCTGTATTGATATTCCCTCGTCTCTCTATTTTTAGAAAGGCTTGCCTGAGAACTTCAGGTGGTTACGGAGAAAAGCCAGGAGAAGATTTATTCCTGCCTGACGATGAAGCCAGTTCGTCGTAGAATTTTATTATAAGCTTTGCCATGGCGTTCTTCTCGTTAATAGCAAAAGTCCTGATCTGTCTGCCCAGCCTCTTTTCTATTACAATATCGTTCTTAACAAGCGGTTCTATCACTCTTGCCACGCTTGAATGAGAAAGCCCGGTCTCCTCAGCTATGCCTGAGAGATAAGTGAACCCGCCCCTCTTTTTGAGCAGGTTCTCCAGAACAATCGTCTGTGCGCTGTTCCCAAATATTTTTTCAAGATGTCCCATTTCTGTATCACTCAAATTATAATTATCAATGTCCTTAATTGTGTATAACTTTTTCTTTTTTCAGGTAATCGGGCTAAAAACAACTACTTCTGTTATATGAGATTAAAGTTTAAAATACTAATCGTCCGGATTGATATTGTCAGTGAAAAACCAATCGTAAATGCTAAGTAGGACATAGTATAACTACTGGGTGTGGTAAAGCAAGACTTAACCGACGATAAGATACTGAGGATCATCAGACAGGAGCCTGACCTGACTGAGAATGAGATCGCCCTGAAGCTGGGCATTGAAAAAAACGAGGTAATAAACAGGATACGGCGCTTATCTGATACGCGCATCAAAATTATGGTCGTCGATGATGAGAGGGACCTTGTTGATACGCTCAGGATCTCTCTTGAGTCGGATGGTTATAACGTGATAGGTGCCTACTCAGGTGATGAAGCGATAGAAAAAGCGCACGCTGAGATCCCTGACCTGATCCTGCTGGATATCGTACTGCCGGATATGGACGGTTATGAGATATGCGGAAGGCTGAGAGGGGACCCGCTTACCAGGTCAGTACGGATTATCATGCTGACGGGAAGGGGCGGGCTGATCGATAAGATCGAAGGTCTGGAGAGAGGGGCGGACGATTATATCACCAAGCCATTCAATCTTCACGAACTGAGAGCCAGGATCCGCACCGTCCTGCGGCGCTCGATGACATGAAGATTAAAATACATTGTAAAACATACACATTTATTCAGAGTAAGGTTGGCATTCGAATATAGCTGACAGCAAAGAGACTGTACGTCTTACGGCTTCAGGGATGCGGCGGGGGACTATGGGGGAAAGAGATAGAGAATGTGAGGAACTTGAGCATGAGGTAAAGGCGGCGGAAGCACAGCAGCCTGTGCAGTATAGAGGGGACGGTGAGGCAATACTTATCGTTGATGATGAAGCCTCGATCCGTGACGTGGCAGGCGACATCCTGGAAAAGAACGGCTACATGGTGATCCTGGCTGAAAACGGAGTAGAGGCGATCTCGCTATATGAGAAGAACAGAAAAGGTATAGACGCCGTCCTTATTGATATTATGATGCCGGTCATGGACGGTCAATCCTGCATCCGTGAACTGCGTAAAATAAATCCGAATATCAAAGTTATAGCAGTGAGCGGGCTCGCCGAAAAGGTGGAACTTACAAAGAACAGTTGTTTCCATGCCTTTTTGCAAAAGCCGTTCACTGAAGATACCCTGATGAGAACCTTGTACGAGGTCCTGAGTGCGGAATGATTCCGTAATTTATGAACAATTAGCCGCAGCCATACTATGGTTGTTTAAGAACTTGATTATAGTTACTGCAGTTTCTTTTTAGCGCTCTTTATTACATCCTCTGCGACCCTTGCGTTCATGAGGTAGTCATCGACCGATGAGAGAAGCGTGCCGATCTTCTCCGCCGTAAATACCACGGTTGCAGAGTTCCTATCGATGAGCGTTTTGATCTCAGAAGGATTATCAGGTTCAAGAGACCGGGCAACGGTACTGATAAGTTCGCCGGCATTTTCACTTTTGAATACCAGTTTCCCTTTTATTTTCATCCCGTTTTCCCTTTCAACTGTTTCCCGACTATGGAATCCACGATATCCAGGAACTTCATGGCAGTTCCCTTCGGTATCGTCGCGCCTGAGGCGATATCGTGGCCCCCGCCAGTGCCCCCGACCTGAGAAGACGCCTCACGCAGCGCAGCAGCAAAATCAAGCCCGTGCTCCACAAGCTGCCTTGTCCCGCGGGCTGAGACCTTGATCTTGTCCTCCACCTCGTTCAGGGTAACGAACGGCTTATCTGAATAGAGATAGCGGGTCATCGTACCCGCGACAATGCCTGAGCCCCTTGCATCATCGAGTATGAGGTATCTTATATTCTGTTTTGACTTGACCTGTGCCTCTGCTTTCTTCAATATCCCTACGAGTGTTTTCTGGTACTCGCGGGCTGTGGACAGGGCCTCTTCGACGACCGATGCATCCCGCATGCATATGGCAATGCCAAGATCTGATTTTTCGACCTTCCCGCAGGCGTTCAGTATGTTCACGAAATCGTATACGTTCGATACGACCTCATTGTTCAGGATGTACGTATCGCCGACCAGCGAATCTATCGCCGGGAGGCTCCCCTGTTTTGCCAGCTTAAGGGCTATGACAGATACGAACTTTATAAGCTCATCCTCGGTGAGGTCTTTTAACCTGCCCCTTATACCCAGTTTATCAACGAATTCTTTGATCTTTTCTTTATCCCCTGTTATATCAAGATAGGGGTCTGTGCTGTATTCAAGTAGCTCCTCGATAGTTCCATCCCCTACCCGCAGCCCTTTCTTAACTGTTACGACTTTTTTTTCCAGAGCCTCATCCAGGATGAGCTTGTTCCAGTCCTTCATCGGCTGCTTGTCGCCTATCGCCCCTGCAAGAGCTATCCCCGCAAGGTCGGTATTATCCCCCATCTGCCTTGCCACCATGTACGCACCGCAGGCCGCACATAACTGGGATGAGCCGTCGATACCCAGAAGATGGGGATTAAAGTGAACGTGCGGAAGCTTTCCCGTGGGTTTGTGGTGGTCGATGATTATGGCTTTCTTTATCTTTGAAGAAAGTTCTACCTGGCTGCTCCCCATATCGCACAGGATGACCGCATCCCTGGAGGTTTTCTCTATCAGTTCGACAGTAGATGCATCGAACTGGCTCACTATGGTTGCATGGAACAGTATCTGCCTTCGATAAAGAGCATTGCACATTATCCCGGCGGCTGATAGCCCGTCTGCGTCATTATGGGATATGAGTCTAACCGAGTCGTGTTCTAATATGGCATCTGCTACCTGCCTGCTCAAAGCCTCAAGTTCAGCGAGGCTCTTATCCCGATCTGTCATCGTAAATTTATCTTGAGATGAGCATTTCGGCTCTCTCTATAGAGTACTTCCAGTCCTTGGGGAGCACACCCTCACGCCTGTAATATTTCTCAAGACGGCGTATCTTTGATACCATATTATTGAGAGAGCGCTTGTTGTGCACGTCCTTCGGGTTCCTGTCGAGATGCTTCTTCAGCTCAAGCACTTTTACGATAAGATTATAAATGTCCTCAGGCACCTTCGAGACCGCATTATTTTCCTTTAAGGTAGCCAGCACCTTCTTGCCTGTAACGAGGGATATATCCGGGACTCCGTAGCGGTCTCTCATGACCATTCCGATCTCGCTCGTCGATTTTCCCTGTGCTGCAAGCTGGAGCATCGTTTTCTCGATCTCTTCCCTGTTCGTGTTCGACCATGCAGGCGGCTGTGCCCTGTAGGGCTTCTTTGATCCCGACTGTCCCTTACTGCGTGTATGCATTCTTGCCAATTGGTTCTCCTCCAGTAATCATTATTTTGTATTGTATTTTATTCTCACTCTATAAAAGCGAAGGCAAGTCTAGATGGAGCATGTATATTAAATAATTTACTATAGCAGGTCTTTCAGCGTGATCAGGATTTCTTACTTAATACATAAAGAGCAAAAATAAATGCTGCTAACAGAAAAATACCCCAAGCACCTTCATCCTGACTTCGATCCTGGGATACCCTCTGGCTTAGATTATAAAAATCTTGGGCTTCTTCTGGAGTGAAAGATTCATTTCTTCTAGCTCTCTCTACATACCATTGAAGTCTGCTGGCTTCCCCGCACTAACTGGATTTCCAGTACCGCCAGCGATTGCTTGAAGGGTCTTAGTTATGGCATCCGATGCTAATTTGCTTTGGATACTTATTAGATCTTTCGATATTGAGGGAGCAGCCTTTACTATAGCTGCTATTAAAGATGCAAAAGCCTCATTATATGCAGAAAAAGCAGCCCGTTGGCTGTTTATTAAGTGTTCATGCATGTTCTTGCTCTCATCGACTTTTGTTAAATGGTTTTTTATCGATGTTATGTCTTTTTCCACGCCAATAAATTTTTGATAAAGCGAGCCAGCAGCAAATATAAACCCAACTACAGGAATAATTAGAGCAATGATCCAGCTCTCAACCATCAAAATACCCCTAAAGCCCTACCGATAGCCCAGAGAACCCAGAGTATCAGAATGATCATAGAGATGCGGAACAGAACATCCCATCGATCCAGCTTATAGGCAGTCGTATTCATGGAAAATACCTCGGTAAACTATTTGAGTTCGATAGTATTTATTAGTATTGTTCATAATCATGAGCATTTTTCATGCTCTTCATCACGGATTTTAAACCTGCTCTCTGTCTCTGCTCAATTAAACAACAGGTTTAGCCATAAATCACCAGAACATCGTGTTTTTGAAGATATTAGATTTTATATGTTTAAAGTATCAAAGACCCGGTAATGAACGATAAAAAACTAAAATACGGTATTATTTTCCCCCAAAAACTCAGAAAACTTTAAGAACTCTCAGCGCATTTATATTGCCAGCAATCGTATAAATATTTGTACGGGTCTGGATCTTGGAAATTTTCTGGAGACTACAAGGAGACTATGATGAGAATAACAGAAGGTATCAGAGCTAACGGTGGATTAGCAGAAGAGGATGAGGGCAGGATGAACTGGCATAAGCTCGCGCATGAGTCCAGAGAGAAGCATGGAATGTACTGCAGCTTACTCCAGGCTTATGTTAAAATATGCAAGCTTGTTTCATGCAGGCATTACACCTCCTGCCACAGCACTGTTCGCAGTTAGACCACCTGGAAATCAATACATATATTGTACTGGTAAGGCGCATAGGGTCTCACGACCCTCTTATTGAGCGGGACTATCTGCAGGTCCAACCTGCCGGCAGTCTCTTCTATTTTCTTCAATATCCCTTCGAACAGGTCATCCTCATGCGCTATTGCGTAGAAATGGATTATCCCGCCTTTTTTTACTATCCTGAGCGCATCCTCAAGGAACTCGAAGACGCTGTGAGGCAGATTCATAATAACATGATCAGCATCTGAGAGACCTTTTATCTCCTCACGCGCATCGCCCTCCCTTATCTCAATGTTCCTGACCTTATTGAGCTTTACATTCTCTCTCAGGTAATGGATCGCGTCCGGGTTCTTATCGATAGCGATCACACGCGCGGAAGGGAATTTTTTTGCGATCAGGATACTGAAAGGCCCCACGCCCGCGAACATATCTACTACGGTATCGCCGTCGCGAACCTGGTTTGCAACACGGAGCCTCTCTGTCGCAAGGCGGGGAGTGAAATATACTCTGGCGACATCGAGCAGGTACCTGTATCCGTTCTCTCTGTATATCGTCTCGGTCTTCCCCTCCCCTGCCAGTACTGTCAATTCCCGGGTCCTGTACTCGCCGCTCACTGAAGTCTCAGCCTGGAGGACCGTTCTTATCCTGTTCTGCTGCATCAGGGCATCTGCTATGCGCTTTGCATCGGGCTCATACCTGTCTATGATGGCGATATCGCCTATCTGTTCGTATGCAGGTGCGAACCCCAGTATCTCTTCCGGGGGTTTTTGTTTCTCCAGTACCTCAAAATCCCCTTTTTCGATATCGTATCCTTCTACCTGCTTTATGACCGGGATTAAAAGGAACCCGTCCCCGGATCTTATCTTCAGGTCGCTGTTGATAGCGCCGAGTTCAATAAGTTTTCTTCTTACCTCTTCTCCGGCTTTTTTGGGTACTCTGATGCACAGTGATTCCATATAACTAAGTATTATTTACTCAGAGAAAATAGTTTTCAGCAATAAGATGGTCATAACTATGCCGATCAAGATGGTCATATACCCGAATATTTTGCCGATCAGGATGCCATAATCTTCTAGCTTATCTTTATTCAGTGCCATCGATCCATTGCATTGTTCACTTACAGTATATAGTTTTTCATAGTAAGACTTACTAATGTTACCGCCTATTACTGCTATATGCTCACTTTTATCGGACTCGGATTATATGATGAAAAAGACATAACGGTAAAGGGACTGGAAGCCGTAAGAAGGGCAGATCTCATCTTTGCAGAGTTCTACACCTCACACCTTATGGGTACGACGGTAGAGAAAATGGAGGAATTCTACGGCAAACGGATAACCGTAATTACGCGGGAGGATGTTGAACAGGACCCCTCATGGCTTTCCCAGGCGAAGGAGAAAAACGTGGTGTTCCTGGCAGGCGGGGATGCCATGGTCGCAACGACGCATATCGACCTGCGCCTTCGCGCTGCTGATATGGGCATAGACACAGCCATCATACACGCGCCATCCATCTCATCCGCAGTACCAGGGCTGTGCGGGCTGCAGAATTACAGGTTCGGCAAATCCACGACCGTTCCGTTCCCCTACACCCGGAGGGGCAAGACCATAGTATCCGAGGCCCCGTACGATACTATTAAAATGAACAAAAGGAACGACCTCCATACGCTCGTCTTCCTTGATATCAACCGCGAGAGGGGATTCATGCAGATAAGAGAAGCCGTGCAGATACTGCTGGAAATGGAGGAGCGGCGCGGTGAGGGCGTGCTTGTGGATGCGTTAGCCGTGGGAGTCGCCAGGGCAGGGTCGGATTCGCCCTCAACACATGCCGATTATCTTGGGAAATTGAAGGATTATGATTTTGGCCCGCCGCTGCATACCCTTGTCATCCCGGCAAGCCTTCACTTTATCGAGGCTGAGGCGCTGGTCAAACTGTGCGGCGCACCGCCCGGGACAATGGAGTGATTATCATTTCAGTTTTCTTTTCTCTTTCGCAAGTTTCTTTTTAGCGTCCCCGCTGCCTGATGCAGCCAGTTTCTCAAGCTCTGCTATTTTTTCCTTGCGCTCTCGATCTTTTCGTTCCATGATCTTTTTTGACATTGCCATAGGATCACCCTCTATATGTTAAGAATGAAAGTATTTAAAATGAATTATTTCAGCCCGTATCTCTTCTTGCGCCTCTCTATCGAATCCTTCAGCCTGTCATGGTCGGTGCGCGGCATATTGGCATCAGGAAGTTTTTGCTCTTCTCTCTTGGGCGGTTTATGCTTTCTTTTTTCCCATACATCATCATATACATCTGACATCGGAACTCACCTGCTTTGCATGCAGTTTCACTTTTAATTATTTTTATCCCTAATAAAGGGTAGGGATAAATACCCGGAGACATCATCCGGCTCAATCCTGGGAAACCACTGTATTCTTCAGTATCCCGACATTTTCTATCTCTACCTCCACCTCGTCCCCGACCGAGAGTTCGCCAATTCCAGAGGGTGTGCCTGTGGAGATTATATCCCCCCGCTCAAGCGTCATAACGCCCGAGATGAACTCGATAAGGTACGGCACATCAAAAATAAGGTTGGATGTATTTGAATCCTGCCGCAGCTCCCCGTTTACCCGGGTTTTGATAGAAAGCTCGCTTACCTCAAGCGCAGGATCAGCGATATACGGACCGACCGGAGCGAACGTATCAAAGCTCTTTGAGCGGGTCCACTGCCCGTCCTTCTTCTGAATATCCCTTGCTGTCACATCGTTAAAACATGTATAACCCATTATCACGCTTCCGGCCTCGGATGCCCGGATGTTCTTGCAGCGCTTACCGATCACTACGGCAAGCTCTCCCTCGTAATCGACGCGGCTGCTTATAAGAGGATACACTATCCTCCCGAACGATCCTATTACTGCGGAGGGGGGCTTTAGAAAGAGTACGGGCTCATCCGGTACCGGCATGCCAAGTTCCTGCGCATGGTCCCTGTAGTTAAGACCCACGCAGATTATCTTACTGGGCTGTGCCGGCGGCAGAAGCTGGAGGTCCGGGAGCATGAAAGTATCCGAGTATAATCCTCTGTCAACTATAACACGGTCGCCTCTCACTTCGCCGAAGAATATCTCATTATCATATTTGAATCTGCCTATCATATACTATTATCCTCGTATCCTTATATTGTATGCATTTTCCACCTATTGCCTGTCTCTCGCCAATAATATCCCGAAAATATTAGGCGCTATTAAGAGGTTGCACCCTTTTTTAACCAGCCTTGGAGCGAAATAGCCCGTAATGAGATTTTTCGGGGTTAAATAATTACCTCGAGGTCTTTCGTGTACTGTACATTTACGGCATGATATATTAATATTATTATCATGAGTTTAAGCATTAACTCAAAAAAACCCATTTGAATAATTATAACATCAAATAATAGTTATAATGTATTGAAAAAGGGAAAAAATCAAAATCGCAATGCTAAGGCCCAAATTATACGGATTCTATTGCTCAAAATATTGTGTTAAACTCATTCCTGGTACATGCCGCTAACAGAAAACTATATACATAACAAAGATTATAATTATAATCATGATAATGGTTTGTTTACTTTCATACGAAGGAGAGAGCAAAATGAAGATAGTCCATGTTCAATCAGTCCTGCCGCAGGAAGATGTAGTGGCACTAAAAGAAAAAGCAGGTGAGTCCTCCATAAAAGAGGCTATTTCAAAAGCTGTGTACCATTACCTGAATTGCAATAAGGAGTAGCATGAAGCAAGTGCCCAGGTATATCGCATCTGTCCCGGTCCCTAACCAGCAGACAGAACAAATGAATATCTCCCTTTGTTTTGATAAGAACGGCAGGATGGGCATCTATTTTCAGGATACTGTTGAGCTTGGGCAGGATTCGAACTATATCAACGAGTATTCTTTCCCGAATTGCGGTTCTCAGGCAGGCGGTAAATATTCCATGTGGCTCTCCATGTTCACGAGGCATATAAAAACGATGTTCGAAGATGGCGAATAACGGTGCGGTACTAAACCCAAAAAAGATTTTATGGGTTAACCGACTATTAGTTGACCATGGTAACTGTAGCAATATTGATAGGCTCGGAATCTGACAGGCATATCGCGCAAAGCACGGCAAAAGTGCTGGATGAGGCAGGGATAGATCATGAGGTGCGCGTGCTCTCCGCGCACAGGAACCCTGTGGAGTTAGAGGATTACATCTCAAAAAGCGATGCAAAGGTCTTTATAGCGATAGCAGGCCTGTCCGCAGCCCTGCCCGGCGTGGTGGCGTCGCGCACTAAAAAGCCAGTTATCGGCGTGCCTGTGAGTTCAAAGCTCGGAGGGCTGGATGCCCTTCTCTCGATAGCCCAGATGCCAAAAGGGGTCCCCGTAGCCTGCGTGGGTATCGATAATGGCGAGAATGCGGCGCACCTGGCGCTGAGGATACTGGGGAAATGTAAAGTGAACCCATAATGTGAACTGAACCCCTAAGATTAAACTAGGGGTCCATAAGTTTAAACTGCTATGCCACCATCTGTATCGAACATAGAGTCATCCTTTTAGGAACTTCAGAATCTTTTGGTTGACCGTTTCAGGTTGACTAACGGGCATGTCATGGCTGGCCTGCGGAATCGATTCGGTCTTGATATCCGGAATCAGCTTTTTGGCGCGTTCTACCGCAGCAACAGGATCATAAAGCGCCTCTTGCTGGCCGATGAGCAACAAGGTGGGACTTTTTACACTGCACAATTCCTCATCCTTATAAGGGATTGGGGGGACGATAGATCCCATTCGGAAATACTTCGCGCCCAAGGACATCTGATTTAACGTACAATTGAATATTCTCCGAGTGTTTTCATTCTTTAAATTGGGTTCATAAAACATCCAGTGCATAAAACTGTTCACCGTAAACTTACTGAGACCGGGTAAAAATGAAACCAGCATGCCACGGATGAAGAACTGTACTTTAAGGGGAACCAAACCGCCCGCTGGAGAAAGAAGGACGAGCTTTTTGAGCCGGTCCGGAACGCGCATTGCATAATTGAGAGCTGCGAAACCGCCATACGAATATCCTACTAAATCTGTTTGTCTTATCCCGATAGCATCCAATATGCCAGTCAGCCATTCGGCCATCTCTTCCCGGTTGCTAATGGGCTGATCCGGGATGCTCTTGCTCGGCTGACCCATCATATCCAGCGCGTAAACACGGTAATCGCGACTTAGATCGGCAATATTATACGCCCAAATTGTCAGGCTGGTAAAGAAGCAATGCAAGAGGACCAGCGGTGGCGCATCTTTGGGACCGCAGACGACAAGGTGCGTACTGCCGAAACGGCTCTGGATGTCCATCGATTCATACGGTACGGGCCAGAGCCGCATGCTGGCTTCATAGGCAGCCATATACTCGGCTTCGCCTTTTGGACTTTTAAATGCAGATGGCAAGTCAGACATAGTTGAATCTCCTTTTAGTTGGTTACGGGAGTCTCAATCCCATGTTACTCTTCTATTGAATCACTATATATAAGCTTAGACAAACTCCCTCACGAATCTTGTTGCTTCCAATCTGGCATCCCCATGATGTCCGAAGGTTCTGTCAAGTTATCGGTTGATGTAATTCCATAACTATATTATAAATATGCAAAGGAGGAAGCCGTGCTCCAAGGCACGAGATATTATCTTCTATCCACCGAAGACTTGACAGAACCCTTTTTTCGATTAACTGTCCCAAAAGTTTTTATAATCAGATCGTTCCATGTATAAATTCCAAAGTGAACTTTCTGGTTTTTTAGGTTGCTATAAAATATTCCAGTAAGGACGGACACATAAAATAACTTTTTACCTGCGGAAGTACTGCTCTCATCAAAAAGATTATCGGTTATTAAACTAATTTCATACTGGAGTGTTATGTTAAATCTTATGCTTGCTCACCGTGGTTAATTAAAGGAGTAATACAAATGTCAGAAATGTTGAAAAAGATGGGATTGTTCGGTATCGGGGTAATTTCCCTGACAAAGGAAAAGGTTGAAGAATTTACCCAGGAAATGATAAAAAAAGGGGAAATGAGTAAAGAGGATGCCGAAAAATTCGTAAAGGAAGTTTTATCCGAGAAAGAAAAACAGACTAAAGAACTTGAAGATAAAATAGATGAGCGATTCAAAGAAAATCTGAAAAAGAGCGGGGTAGCGATGAAAAGCGATATCACAGTTCTTGAAAAGAAAATCGAAAATCTTGAAAAAACAATTTCCCTGACACCAGAAAAGGCTGAAGAACTTGCCCAGGAAATGATAAAAAAAATCCAAGAAAGAAAAACAGGTTTTTAAGCCTTATTTCACTTATTTCTTTTTCGCTTTTGTTAGAAAAGTTTTATTTATAACTATTATCTATTTGAGTATCAAAAAACACTCTTTATTTCTTCAATTCGTAGCGGTATTGGGGAGACAATCGAATATGAAAGAAATTGAGGTCTACTGAGGTAATAAGATATGCAAACAGATGTGAATGGGAAAGAAATAAAAATTGGGAATCGTATAGAATTTGCAACACGGGACTGGATACATGATGGAAAGACAACCAAAACCAAATCTGGAATAGTACAATCGTTTTCAAGAGACGATTCAGGAATCTATGTCAGACCAGATGATGTTGATGGGGAATTGTTTATTTGCACAAAGTGTCTGACTCTATCCACAAAAAAAGGCAAACTTGAACCTGAATTCGTAAAGGTGATTCGTGAATAAATAAATACTTTCAAGCTTCTTCCATGCGCGGTTGAAGATACGTTTCAGAGAACGCTTGCGGAGTTTTAAGATTTACTTAATTGTCTTAGGTAAGCTTGGCAACCACATGATGCTACAGAGAGTTTATATACGAACAAGCTGCACTAACAATGTATCAGTTGGCTTATCAGGTAAGTTATAGAGCGTGGGGTTATCCCCTCTGTTTTGCTTTTTAGGTAGATTGATTAAAATTAAACAGAGGTAAAAGATGTTTACAGAACAAGATAGAGAATCTCCTGTCTTGGCAGGCGCTGTCCACGACGTCGCAATTGAGGACATTGCCAGAGAGGGAGATGGTATTGCACGTATACAGGGCTTTGTGGTTTTTGTGCCAGGCACGAAGGTCGGGGACCATGTAACGATAAAGATCGAGCGTGTCATGCGAAGATTTGCAATTGCAGCCCTTGCTGAGAAGAACTAAATCAATGGAGATACGTACATGAATTACGAAAACAGAGACGGTTCCCGCAGTGGCGGCTTCAGACCAAGTGGTCCGAGAAATATGCACAAACCAAAGAGATACTAAAGTTATATAATAAGACGGATTTTTTCCAGATAAAACGGGCGGTGATATAACGATATCGCTGCCCGCAAAACTATCCTTGTATTAGGTGGGAGAATGTTAGAAACTACTGAAGAAAGAGTAAAACTATTAAAAGCAGGTTTTATTGGCAAAACAATAGAGAGGTTATACATTGAAAGTAACAATTTCAAAATAGTTCGCACCCCTGCCATTGTAGAGTTGGTTGAACTCGAATTTCCCCTGAATAAAGAGACTGTAACAAACGGTGAAATAGAAGTTAGTTGTTTTTAATTTTGTATCAGCAAATACCGGGACTCATGCCGGGCATCGATGATGTTCTGCTTAGATACATCTCCGAAATAACACTATCATAACCTTATATATTTTTAAAACATTCTTATATTGATATGGATGCGACCAGCGATTTGACAATTCACAATGGCAAGCTCACGATTCTTGCCGCATTCGGGCATGGTGGAGAACTGGACAAAACCCAATTAAAGATGTTGATCGGTTCAGAAGTAATTGCTGAAAGATGGAATAGACCAATAGAAATTGAAAAGGCAGAAGGCGTGGCTGTTATTGTCGCAGGTAGTGAAAAAATTACTTGCGATACAAATATGTATACTGATATTTTTGCCGCAGGGGTATCAATACTAAGGACAGAAATCGAGATCCGGGATAAGGTATCATTGAATGATATCCTGATAGCCCTTCATTCAAATACCATTATCGTGGAAGGACTTGACTATCAGTCATATGCAAATAAGAGGATAAAGGAAATACGTCAGAAAATCAATCCAGTAAAGACTGTCGCTTATCATCCGGATATTAAAAAATTCATATTTCTGAAAATTAAAGATTTTACTCCCCAACTAGACCAGAAAAGCCTGAGAGAGCAATATGGAGAGATAATCACACGTTTCCTTTCAGGTGAGACCTCCATCCGTGCGCTGCACAGCAAGGAAATAATGGAAAAGATTGCAAATGACCTCTCATATTACGATGAAGACCTTTTTCTTGCTACGACCGAGGGGGCTTTTATTATTGGTTGCGATGGTTATATCAACGAACTGCGCGAATTACTGGAACTTGCCATATCACTTTTGCTTTTGTTCCAGATATATGACAGAAAGATCGATCTTGAAATATCTAACGCTTTCGAGGCTCTAAAAAAACTTAACAGCTCAAGATATTATTTCATTACACAGGTGCCAAGAAAACTTGAAAAATCACTATTTGTGGTTAGTGAAATCGGGCTTGTGATCCTTGATGATATTAAAGATCTGATGAATCCTCACAAAATTACGAATGATTGGTATTACCAGTCTTTCTATCAGAAAATGCTGGATACCCTCAAAGTACGGGACTATGGAAAATTAGTACAGGAAAAGATCGATTCTCTCCAGGATCTCTACTCAACAGCAAGAGAACTTTCTACAGAGCAATTGGCTCTTTTGCTTGAGGTAGCAATAGTTCTCCTGATTTTATGGGAAGTTATTAAACCTGTGATTGAATTGCTTTGATGTCCATGAAAATCACAAAGCCTGGATGCTTAAAAGGGATTCAAGCCCGGGCGGGAACCAAGTCCATAGTTGTTCCGCATACAGTATTACCTGTATTTGGTATTCCTATATCATTCTAAACTTACGAGATTACCACGTGGGTTTAGATAATGATCGCCCGGTTTACTCTCCATTTAATCTTTTTAACATTAATAGTATTTATAAATTTTGGTTATCAGAACTGATAACTCAGGTGGTTACCAACGCTTACCCAAAACCATTGGTAACTTTTTCCGTGCTATTGTAACTTGTTACAATAGTATAAGAATTTGCTAACAGGATTTTATCAGTATGTATTGTAACCGTTACATTGGTTTACTGCAAGCGTGAAAAATAGTTAAATTTAAATGGCGAACCTATGAATTGGTAACTACCACTCATGGCGGTTACCAAAGCTTACTCAAAACCATTGGTAACCACCAAAATGCAGCGATAGGAAAATATATGTATGTTAGATTAAGAAATCATAGGATGGAATAATATCATGGAGTGATGTCATGCCTATAATTAGAGTTGGGGAATTGATATCTGGAAGGTTAATTTATATCGACTCCGAAGATAACGTTATAAAAGCAGCAATTCTCATGAGGGAAAATAATATATCCTCTCTTCTGGTGAAACATAAAGGTGACTTCGTTAGTATTGTAACAGAAAAGGATATAATCAACAAAGTTGTGGCGGAGGAACTCTATCCAGGAGACGTTAAAGTTAGTGAAATCATGAGCAAAGACCTGTTTACCGTCTCAAAAAATGAAAGCATAGAAGAAGCTGCAAAGTTAATGAAAAAAAAGGGTATCAGAAGACTTGTAGTCCTTGAAGATGAGAGAATTGTTGGCATAATAACAGAAACCGACATTGCAAAGCATCTTAAGGCAATAGTTGGAGGAGCACCTTAAATTCACAGGGAGTGGAATTAACGGTATTGAAAAAAAACTTTAGTGCTACGACTGTGGTGATTGAATATGGTCAAGAATTGTTTCAGGTCTGATAGCCTCCACATAGAGCGCATTTAAGGGTTTCTGCCTCATTCTGTCTCTCAGTCGCTCCATTGCGCTACACATAAAGCCCATGTATTAACTCATGCGCCCGCATGAGAGAACGATACTTAGGATGGTTAGGATATACAAATAACAAAAATCGGTAGTGTTAATACTCCATAGCGAAGGTATTGATAGATACTAACCATCTATTGATCCGAGGAATGGATATGGGCAGAATTAATAATATCATCCAGAGGCACGTAGACGAACGTATAGACCAAAAGCTGGCTTTCTTAACAGAGCGGGTGGAAAAACTTGAAAAAACCGTCCTGGAACTGAAATCCGAGATCTCAGAAATACGCAAAAAACCTCCCAGGAAGAACGAAAAAGGTAAAACAGGATTGTTTTCGGATTAACTTCCCCTTATCCGATAACCAGAGGACTCTATTATAAACCCCTCTCAGCCTGTTTAAGTTCACTTTTATTTTTCTCAAGGAACTTATAAACCGGACCGTGAGCAGCCCCTTTAAGGAGCATGTCGATCCCCTTTCTTGCCACCGTGTTCTGTTCAGGATATCCGATCAGCGATACGGTTTTTCCATACACGGAAATGTTCGTATCGGTCAGGTTCTCAAAAAATTCCCGTGTCTTGCCGTCACTGCCAATGATCCTTCCCTTAATGCGCTCCAGGTCTTTTTCTGTCCTGGCGATATTTGATAGATCTATTGTTTCGAACATGAGATATTCGTTATCAAACAGCTTCAGGGCTTTCTCAGGACTGAAACCCCTGGCTATAGCATGGACAACCTCCCGTGCCCGCATTCCCTTCAGCGCGTCTTTAGGATCCTGTATCTCCACATCCCCGCTATCGCTATCGATATTGAGCATGGCAGTTGATTTTTCTTCTATCAGTTCCTTGGTACTCCCTTTCGGACCTACTATAACCGCTATCCTCTCAAGCGGGACTTTAATGTACTCTGTCATTTTCCTTCCTCCATCTTCCTGCTGACCGTATTATAACATTAGCTTTTCAGAAATCCCTTGCGCTCAAGCCAGTTGACCTGGGGAGGGGTGTATTTCCAGATAATATCGGCCTTTTCATTCTGGATAGACCATGGAACGATAATAATTACGTCCCCCTCACGGATCCATATCCGTTTTTTCATTTTACCAGGAATGCGGGTGAGCCTTACCACGCCATCCATACACCTTACACGCAGTTTATTTGCCCCTAAAAGGCTTTCAACAGTCCCCAGGATCTCATTCGCGCTTTTTTGCGGAAGGCGAACTCTGGTAAATTCCTCTGGCTGCTGATTACTGTTTGTCTGTCTGTTCAATTATACCTCATGATTCTTGTCATATATGGTCTCAACCATAGGTAAAGGTTACTGATTGTTCGGCATCGTGCTATCATGCTAAAATATAATACTTAATAATTTGACATTATCAGATCGGATAGTATTGTTAAGTTTTGAATGTAATCTCAGGAACACGGTCAGAGAGCGAAACAAGACTATGCGGGGATTACAGAATGATGACACAGCGACAGAGTTTAACAAAGGATTCAATGCATTCTATAACCACATTAGACCTCATCAAGCCTTGAATGGAAAAACACCAGCGCAGGCAGCAGGTATTGACCTGAAGCTTGGGCGCGATCGATGGAGGGGAATGATTCAAAAGAGCACTGAGAGCCAGAGAAATAATGGTTCTCATTAATTTTTCATCTGCATTTATAATATATCTCTCTATTCACAAATCTGGCTATTATCATATCATTTTTTACCAGTTCATCTAAAACCAATTGAAAAGTTTGCCTATGCAATGCATAGATGAGTGTATTTTTTGCCCACGGCTTGAGGTCTTTCTCACTTGCCCCTAAAGATGAAATTATACTCGGGCGCAGATTCTCCGTTAATTCATCAATAGTGTAAGCTTTCCTTTTATTCTCACATAAAAAATCTAATATTTCTTTTGCAAGTCCAACATACTTTTGTCCTTTATTAAACTCATCATCACCAATTGGCATGCTTTAAAGATTGGTTAAAGGAAACTTAAAGTTTACCGCCGATACGAGCCCATCCAATAATTAGACGGGATAACAGGATTGACAGGATGAAATGCAAAAATCTATCCTGTCAATCCTGTTAATCCTGTCCATAGCTGAATTTTAACCTATTATGACAATATGTAACCCATA
>Ga0074199_1000869_pt1 | contig 35652 bp, 15 predicted proteins | sample EPASupsiteSAE347_FD_64528 | JGI IMG/M metagenome (GOLD analysis project Ga0074199, IMG submission 64528) | Bioremediated contaminated groundwater from EPA Superfund site, New Mexico - Sample SAE3-47 | ecosystem: Environmental > Aquatic > Deep subsurface > Groundwater > Contaminated ... | reverse complement strand
AACTAACGGCCCGGCTGAGCCATAAGTTAGGAATAGCATCAGGCTATAAAAAGAAAGAGAAAGGGCGGAAAACCGCCTTGAAAAATCAAATAGTCGAAGGGCCTGAACGGCGCTTGGGCGGCATCTTTCCGTGCTCCCACTCCTCAGGGGAAAGGAACGGCTTTCCGCCGGGCGGACGCTTGAAGAAATTTTCAAAAACATCCACGAACTTCTTTGGCTGCGACAACACAACCGCGGTGACGTTCCGCTCCGGACCGTTCTTTTGCCCGGACAACTTCTCGACAATCGGACGGCGAATGCGGATGTTGTAAAAACCGCCCTTCAAACGATCCCTATTCTGCGCAACTATCTCAGCAAGCTGATTAGCGCGTTCTGATGGAAGGTCAAACCCGTGCTTAAGAAGCAAACGAGCGAAGGTCTTCAACTGCTCCGGAGTACGGGCGTCAATGTAACGTTCTATATGAGAGGTAATCGTCAACTCCTCAACGTCCTTCTCAGCAATCGGCTCGGACCACAACTGACGAACGTCCCGCTCCTCATCAGGAGTATACGGAGGACGCTCGACCTCATCCTTGGCAGTTTCCTCAGCAGCCTTCAACGCAGCGTGTTCCTTGTCAAGCCTTCGCGCCCTCAAGATGCTCTCAGCCAAATTCCACAAAGCCATAACCCAAACACCTACATTATCCGCACTCGAAAGACTCCAAAACAGAATTAACAACTAACGGCCCGGCTGAGCCATAAGTTAGGAATAGCATCAGGCTATAAAAAGAAAGAGAAAGGACGGAAAACCGCCTTGAAAAATCAAATAGTCGAAGGACCGGAACGGCGCTTGGGCGGCTGGTGTCCGCGCGCCCACTCTTCCTCAGACAAAAACGGCTTTCCGCCGGGCGGACGCTTATAAAAACCGTTGAAAATGTCAACAAACTTTTTCGGGTTGGAAAGGATGACATTAGTCACGCTCCGCTCCGCACTCTCCTTCTTATACGCGGCCAACTTATCCGCAACAACGTCACGCAGGCCGGAACCGTAAAAACTTCCCTTAAGACGATCCTTGTTCTGGGCAACCAATTCCGCAAGCTGATTTGCGCGTTCCTTTGGAAGGTCAAAACCGTGCTTGAGCAGCAAACGGGCAAAAGCCTTCAACTGCTCCGGATTACGGGAATCGACAAAACGGTCAAAATGGTTGGTCACAACCGTGCCGTCAATCTCACTCTCCTTAACCGGCTCGGACAACAGTTGATTAATCTCTTGCTCCTCATCAGGAGAATACGGAGGACGCTCGACCTCATCCTTGGCAGTTTCCTCAGCAGCCTTCTTTTGCTGCTTCTCCTGCTCTAATTTCCTTGCTTTCAACAAAATATCTGCAATGCTCCAAAGAGGCATACATAACACCCAATTAACCGCACTCGAAAGACTCCAAAACAGAATTAACGACTATTTGTTCTGACTTAAGGCTTACCGGAACGATACCCTCAACCATCACACCATAATCATTGCAATTAAGGAAGCCGTATGTAAGGAACAAGTCCTCAGCAACAAGCGGCGAGGACTGAAAAAGGGATGAAAAAGAAAGAGAAAAGGCGAAAAACAAAATCAACGCCTCATCAAGTCAGAATAATAAAAAAATCAGATAGTCGAAGGGCCTGAACGGCGGCGCTGGGGACGGCGAGCCCATTCTTCCTCAGTCATGAACTCAACACCGCCCGGAGGCTTGCGACGGAACCGCTCAAAAATGTCCCTATACTTGGAAGGATTATCAAGGACAATCTTAACCCAGTTACGCTCACGGACGCCCTGCTTCATTCTTTTTGCATCATCAACAAGCTTGTGGTAAACGTCAGGCGTCTGAAAACCACCATACAGAAGATGCTTATTCGCGGCGACAATATCCGCATACTTTCTCGCTTTCTCGGCGGGAAGGTCATAACCATACCTTAGACAGTAAAAAGCCAAAGTACGGACATGCTCGACAGGATGCTTCTCAAAAAATGAATCGATATGCTCTCCAATCTCTTTACCAGAAGGCTCGTTTTCTGCAAGCGGCTCGGCCCAAATCGGATCGATTTCTCTATGTTCTTCTGGACTGTATTCTGGCCGCTCTTCTTCTGATATTTCAGTCATTTCGCCTGCTCGCGTTCCAGATGCTCGTTCATTGGCCTTTTCTTTCAAAATCTCCCTAGCTTTGGCCTGCTTCCCCCAACCAAAAAGAGTCCGAATAACCATAACACGCGTCACCCCGTTGCATCAGCCACATTCAAAAGATTCCAAAACAGAATTCACCACGAACTGCTCATCCTTTGAAGTCTCAGGAACGATAGCTTCGACCATTACTGCATACTTGGGACAATTTATGAAACCATAAGTTAAGAACAGTTTATCATTGACCCATTTTGAAGTCTGGGAGAACCTGATTACATAGAACTTATTATTCCCAAAGACAGCAGTGCCATTCGTAATATCAAACGATTTCACTTCAACGTCATTAGGAATTGAAGAAAGAAGGTCCAAATAATTCTTTTCAGTAAGAGTTCCATCAATCAAGGTAAAATCAATCAAAACCGGCTGGCTGCTCATCCCATAAGAGTATAACTTCAAGGCTAATGGGTCAGAATTGCTTGATTCTACGCCATATCCAACAGGATACTTTACCTTAAACTGAGCAGACGGGTGGATGAATTCTAGAAACTGCGCGTCAAAAGAGGTAACCAAGTAAGAAAGGTTAGGCTGAGATTCCAAAGGCTTTGATTGAACTGACAAATCAATATTTGGAACCTTGACCGAACCAGAGTAAAACAAGTAGAAAAAAAGCAAGAAAACACAAAGTACTAATATGACTCCAAACCCGCTTTTGCGAGTCTTGAACTGACGCGCATCGGTCCTTTCTTCAAATCTCCGTTTTCTTTCAACCATACAACCACAAGCTTATCCACTAACGAACGTAAACGCCCCGTTAGGAGTTGGTTCAAGTACCAAGTCCACTAGACTGGTCTGCATCTGTTCGGTCCTACGATAAACGGGATATTTTTTGACATCAATTGGCACACTGGTCGACGAGAATAACGATGACACTATTTTGATTGAATCAGTTTGGGTATACTGCTGATCCAAGCCTAAGAAGAGCGTGTAGCCGTTGAACTCATCAATCTTTTTCGACTTCGCGAGAGCGATGCAGTCCTGTTTCTTGTCCGATGGGCAGAAAGTATCGCTCAACTTCAAGCAGGTCGAAGTGTCAGATGTTAGTGGCACATTGCTCTCTTCATCTGACAGTCCGCGGTTTGCAAAGCAAACGCGGTGGATTGAAGGTTCATCAAGCTGACCTGGAATCACCGAACCACCCTTCTTCTTGGAATAAACGACGAAGTGGTTGAGCATTTCTGGGTTGAGTAGCGCCTCAGACGGGCTGAAATCACAATCCATCATAAGCATCGTCAACGCCATTGCAGCCAAACTTGCAGTGCCACGGGCAAAGTCCGACCTGCGCGAGCTAAGATCTTCCAGAGTTGGAGTGGTCACTACGGGTTCTGTTGTGCGGGTAAGTAAGGTTTGCATGGAAGGTGCTTTAGCTACGTCAGAAAGAACGTATTTACCAAGCACTTTCTCATTTTCTAATATCGTTTGAACATTTTGCCCTTCTCCAAGTTCATCAAGTTTTGTAAATGCATAAAGGAAGTCGGTTCCAGAGCCAGGCGTTCGCACATAGGTAGAACCTACGGTTTGCGAAATTGATGGATCGATTTTACTGACTACTTCATCAATAACATTGGGATCAATTGTCTTTAAGTTGAGTAATCTGGTTTGGAGAGTCTTTGCAACGTCTTTCGCCTTGCCGGGTTGTGATTCCAAATTGAACGCAAATATTTTCTCATTCAGAGGAGTAATCGGAATACCTCCGGTTTTAACCTCAGCAATGCCCTTAGCACCTAATTTGCTTGTCACCGACTTTTCACCGGCTTCATCGCTCAGTGCTTTGATTATTATCCCGCTTGAACCAGTATCAGTTATCTTTGAAAGGGAATCAGTTGCAGAACCGGATGCTTTAACAAAAGAAGTGGTAGCAGATGCAAGATCCCCCTGTATTGCACGCAAAGCCTGCTCTGCTTTAGCATATCCTGCGGAACCTACCGGAGGCATACTTGCTCGAGCGGAGGTCACCGCATTCTGTAATGGTTCAATATCAGCATAGGCAGTAAGGGCACTCGATAATTCCGTTGGAGCAGATGCCCCAAGTTTGGACTGAATGGCTTTGAACGCATTCACTTTTTCTTCATCAGACAAATCTGCGAAAATGCTCTTTAGGGCAGATTTTTTATCGCCCACATCGGCGCTTGCCAGGGATTGCGCCAAAGTTTTTGTTATAGAGGTAGCAGTAACATCCGAGAAAGCCACTTTAGAAACGCCATTAGTACCAGTCATATAATTAAGAATTTTTTCAGCAACAGTCGCATCCTTCGCTACTCCTTTCTGCACCAGAAGTCGTGTCGCTATTGACCGTTCATTGAATAGCGAATTGTAAGGATATTTCCCAATCGCGCTCATCGGTCCAAGCTTGTTTATTACATTGTTGGAAGCGCTCGCCCCGAGAGCGAGATTGACTCCTGCTCCGAAAGCAGTTGCACCGATTGTAAGTCCTTGGGCTTTAAGGAAGTTCTTCACCCCACCTTCGCCTATATTGCTAATGAGCACACTTTCGAGGGCTTCCGCGGCTACTGTTTTTCCTGCGGCTGCCGAAAATCCTGCACCCGGTGGCGCAAGCAGCTGCCATTGTGATGCCAGAATGTTAATAGTTGGCGCACAAACTTCAACGCAACCCAATGGTTTTCCCGCAGACAAGTCAATGACCGTTTCGGACATAGTGCCAATTATGGCAGTCACCAAGGCACTACCACTTTGCACCGCAGTCGGCGGAAGGGTCAGCAAGCCCAAATCGATTGCACCAAGAGCAGTCACCGTCTCTAACATGATCGGCCCGCCCTTTACCACGCAGTAGTCGTCGTCTCTGTAGAACGTCGCATTGCGGATGGTGCGAACTGTTGATGAATCCATACGAAGCTGCCAGCCGTAACCAGCCTTGACAAGGGCATCTGCAACCTTGACGTCATTGACATTTGGCTGGTCACGATATACGCCGATACGCAGCGCGCCCATAAGGGCATTCAACGGATTCTCTTTTATCTTGTCAATCGCGCAGCCAATCTCATTAGCGCCCTGTGTTGGCTCCTTGCCTATTATCATTTCTTGGCTGTCTCCCATCAGCAGGAGCGAGTTTGCAAGGGTCTCCTTGCAGGAGTCTATCTTCTCAACCGCAATGTCAATCTTGACGTTGGTCTTGAACTCGGAGGCGGTTGTGAACATCTGCAGCCCGCAAATCTGGGGCTTGGCAGTCACTTTGTACACCCCGCACCCGTCGAAGGCAGGGATGCCTGCGGTGTTGGTGACCGTGCCGAACTGTTCGCTTGCGACGGAGTTGAGGAAGTCGAAGGTCTGCTTCATGTTCACGACCTGGATGACCATGGCCTTGGAATACTGGTTGTCGGTCCCGCGCGCCTCGGTGCAGATTGCGTTCAGCCTCTTGGAGAGGCCCTCGTCGTCCTTCCCGATGAAGTCTATGACCTGGCGCATGTTGCCCACAAAGCGGGTGTATGCGGCAACCGACTGGTCGTAAGTGCAGAAGTGGGTGGTGCAGTCCGCAACCGAGGTCACGCCGAAGTTTGCGTCGGCAACGGAAGTCTCGGAAGTGGAAGTGACAGTGGAAGTTGAGACCGCAGTAGTTATTGCTGCCGGGGAGGCAGTTGGCGAGGGGGATGCTGTTGGCGAAGGCGATGCAGTTGCGTCGGCAAAGCTTGCAACCGCGCTTTCGGCCCCCTCTGCGGATGCCGAGGCAGCCTTCACCTGCGCCACAGTTGCGCGCTCAAGCGGGAGCATGTCGCCCATTGGCGAGGACGAGTACAGGGCGGGCGCGTCGGTTGAATAGACGATTGCGCGGACCGTCGTGACATTCACGACGTCGCCGGAAGTGAATGTGAACGTGAGCATCGCCTGCGTCCCCTTGGCGCTGCCGCTTCCAGAAGTGCACTTGACAGTCGCCACTTCGGAGCGCTTAAGGGTTGCCGGAATACCTGTGCAGTCGACAACCGAGGCGTCCGAGGTCTTGAAGGACAATCCGACCTCGTTCGGCCGGTTGTTGACTATGAGCAATGGCCGCTCGTGGCCTGCATTCTTGAACGCGAACACGCGCTTCTGGCCGGTCTTGACGTCCTTGATGGAGGAATCATAGTTGACAAAGATGTCCTTGAGGTAGGCATCGGACAGCCCCATGTCGCGCGCTTCGCACTTGCCCTGCTTGATTATGACCTTGACCGAAATCTCAGGCAGGTTCTTCCCGGAGACTGCGACGCCTGAAAGCGTGGTCGCCGTGAGCTTTATCTTGCCCTCGTACTCCTTGCGCTTGATGTCGCTCCGTATGCAATCGTAGGAGTCGAGGAAGTCCTTTGGCACGCTGGCCTTTATCGTGAGCGCGCTGCAGGCGTTGGCCTTGGAGGTCGCGATGACCCCGGAGTGCGAGTACTCGCCGCCGAAGTAGATGTCTTTGTTGGTGATTATGCCTGCGGGGATGTTGTCGGCCTTCGCGGACACGTTCAGCGACTGGGTGGCGGAGTTGGACACGCACACCGAGTTGTTGGATGCGGCAAGCGCGCCATCGGTAAGCGTGAACTCGAGGGCGGCCGGCCTGACCGAGAGCGCAGAGCCCGAAGTGGCGGTGACGCCCTGCGTTAGCCTGACCTTGCCCGACTCGGCGTCGGTGCATGCGCACGACTCGAATGTGACCTTGTTGCCGGCGTATATGTTGACCGCAGTGTAGCCATCGTCATCGGTAACCACTTCGGTAGCCTCGTCAAAGGAAATGGCCGTCGCGGGCGGGAGGGTGTACCCGTTGGAAGTGACGATTTGCTGGCAGGAGCCGAACTTGACCTTGCTTCCGGTCACGTTCTTCTTTTCGGAGAATTGGAACGAGACGTCCTCTCCGAAGGTCGCGCTGTAAGTGTCCTTTGAAGTCTGGGCGCAGTACGAAACCTGCATCTCGGAGCTTGACGGCACGCTTGCGGTCTGCGCCTGCTTGTCGCGCGACACGTCGCTGCCGTCCGGGAGGACTATCTTGTTTGCAGAAGGCAGCAGGATTACCGAGTCGTCCTCGGTCTCAATCTCCAACGAGGTGCAGTCCGGAAGGGCCGCCTCCTTGGTGCCCGAAGGCGAGGTGGTTATCTGGGTGCCCGAAGGCAGTGAAAGCGTGCCGGACTTGGGTATCGAGACTGCGGAAGTGCAGGCTGCTGCGGAGCCTTCGGTCTTGAAGTCCACTGCCGAGTTTGCAAGGACCTTCGCGGTGACCCCGGCCTGGGTGGTTCCCGTGCTTTCGGCGTCCGCAAGCCTTGCGCTTGCAAATCCGGTGGATGACTTGGGCACAAGAAGGCTTGCAGTTGAGACGCCGATTGTGGTGCCCGCGGGGAACGTGACTATGTCCCCGCTGTCAAGGGTGAACGAAGTCGAGCCGTCCGCATTATTTGCACGCTCGAAGTATGAATCCAAATAGTAGGTGGTAGTGTATGGCAAGGCAAGTGTGAACTCCTCCTGCGGCTTGATTATGACCGCCATCGCGGGGGACGCGCTGACTATGGAGCCGGACGACGCCGTGATGTAGGGCGCGGTCTTGCTGTCTGAAAGGGATGCGCCGGAAAACACCACGCGGGTGGAGTCCTTGTTGGGCTCCTGCACCGCAATCGAGCCGTCCTCGTTCTCCTTCTTCAGGGTCTTTGCCGAAAGGTCGACTTTCAATGAAACGGGAAGGAGCACGTCAACCGCATTGTCAGGCACGCAGTCAACGTCGGACTGCAGGTTCAGGGTGACGGGTATCTTGCGAGTTGAGCGGATGCCGTTTATTGACGCCACAAGCGTGAGGTTGGTGGCGACCATGCCGTTGTTTTCCATCACGCACAAAGTCTTGCGGCCGGACGGGACGTTGGCAACGATGGTGAGGTTCTTCACGTTCTCCTGCTGCGCGGTCTCGTCCTCGCCTGCAAACACGACCTGCCCGGTCTCGCCGGAGTTGGGGCCGAGCACCAGCGACGCCGGGGAGAACGACAGCCAGTCGTTGGCCGAGTCGAGCTGGTAGTTCACCAGGAGGTTGTTGGGCAGGCTGTTGTACACGTGCACGTTGGCAGCAGTCTCGTTGTCCGAGCCCAGGTAGAGCGTGAGCTCCGCCCCGTCCTCCTCAATGCCCCAGTAATCCTCCAGGGTCTTCTGTATGAACGCCGAGTTGACCTTGAAGGGCAAAGTGACGCTCTGGCGCGAGCTGCCTGCGCGCGCCTCTATGATTATGCGGCCGGTGAAGTTCTCCGACAAGGTGCGCATCGTCTTTGCGACATCAAGCACGCTGTCAAGGACCCACGTGTCGAAGAGGATTTCCTTGGATGCGCCCGCCTCCAGCGTGAAGTCCGACTCCGAAAGCAAAGTGCCGGTTATGCGGGGCGACTTGTCAAGCACTACGGATGAGCGCACGTTGACGCTGTTCCCCAGGAGGTTCGAAACGGAAATGGTGTCGGAGTTGCCAACCTTTGAGTCAACTACAAGGTCAAGCATCTCAGTCGGCGAGACTTCTACCATCTTCTTCGCAGTTGCAGAGATTGCGCCGTAATACTGCGCGTAGCCTGTTGCGGTGACCGTGAAGTCCGCAGTGCCAATCCTGTCCGGGTAGACTCCCTCAAGCAGGTACTTGCCGTCCTTGCCTTGGTTCTCGTCGCCGGAGCCGTCGGTCTCGTAGGACGGGTCCCCGAATATGTCGGTCTTGGAGCCAATCTCGATGTGCGCGTCCTCGATGGGCGTGCCGAACGCGTCAGTCACCAGGAAAGTGACCGCGTTCTCCGCAAGCGCGGAAATGTATGCGGGGTTCACCCCGACGCTAAGCTCGTTGTTGGAAGCGGATATCACCCTGCCTTTCAGCTCGAGGCCGTTGACCTTCTCCCCCTCGTAATCCGCCTCGATGGTGAATGAGAGCGCGTCCGAGATGCGGAGGGCCTTCACCTTGAACTCCGCATCCACGTTGCCCGAAGGCACGGAGACAAGCGCGAGCTGGCCGTCCTCCTCGTCGGTGATTGCCGCGGCGCCAGAAGGCGAGCTTCCCGAAAGGATCGTGGCGGTCTTCTTTGAGTTCGAGATTATGCGCAGGTCGTAAGGCCCGCCCTGGGAGATGGACTTGACGGTGAGCGTGAACTCCTCGGGAACGGCGGCCTCGAAGTTCTTGGAGTACTCTCCGCGCGTGGACACGACCTTTGCCTCGAGGCACTGGTTGTCCGAGCACACGCCTCCGAATGAGATGGAATACTTGGTCACGTTAACTGCCGCAAGCTGCTCCTGGCCGGCCTTGACGCTGTCATCGGACGGGTCGCGCAGTGTGCCGTTTGCTGTGGCGTATGCGGTGCGGAAGCCGAAGAGGACGGTCCCGTTCTTCACCTGGCGCGTGGTGACCTGGACGTAGGCCTCCTTGGTGCCCGCAAAGGACGGGTAGGAAAGCTCGGCCCACTTGTACTCGATGGAGTTTGAAGCCGAGTCGTATGCGTTCTCAACGGAGTCAAGCGCGGACGTGTTGGCAACAGCTGAGGACACGCCATAGGAGTCTCCCCCGGAAGTGGAGGCGTCGGAGCCGCCGTCAAAGCCGGAGATGAACGCGTCAAGCTTGCTGGCGTCGCCGGTTGCAGTGCCCAACCTCACGTGGAGCGTGGCCTTGGCGAACTTTATTTCCGGCGCGTTGACAAGGAACTTCGCGTTGTAAGTGGTTGACGGCTCAAGCGAGGACACCCTGTTGCCTGAAAGGTCGTAGAGCCCTAGGAAAACGGCCTTCACGTTCTCCGCAACAGATTCCGACAGGAGCTCGACAGACACTTCCTTTTCGATGTTTGGGACCACCTGCACCTGTGCGGAGGAATAAGCGGAATAGCCCGGAGCGGTGACCTTGTAGTACCCCCAGCCTTCCAGTATGCCAACCGAGCAGGTGCCGCTTATAGTGGTGCAGGACGAAGACTCGGTCGTGGCCGCATCCACAACTGCGCCGGTGATTGCCTGGCGCGAGAACCTGTCGATTACGCGGAACTTGAGCGTGCCCTGCTGGGGCGTAAGCCGCGCAGTCAGGGTAGTGTAGTTCTTGCCGTCCTCCCCCACGGCAGTGACGTCCTTGGAAGGCGAATAGCCGCTCCTTCCCTTTGAGGAGGCGTAAGCGTAGACTGAGGAAAGCGGGACGTCGGAGAAGTCAGCTGCGCCGTCAGAACCTGTAGTCGACTCCGGCAGGCCTAGCGCGCCCGCAGTGCCGAAGAGGGACACTGACGCGCCCGAAATCAGGCCGTCGGACTCGTCGGTGACTTTCACCTTCACCTTGGCGGCATTCTCCTTGGTGGATGCGGTGAGCACGAGCCTGCAGTCCGCACCTGCCGTGAGAGCCATCCCGGTAGGCAGGTACTTCAGCTTGTAAGCGGTGACCCAGTAGGACTCTGTTGGCAAAAGCGAAAACGACGCGAGCCCGTCCGCAGCGGTCTTTGCGCTCGACTTCTTCTCGTCATTAAGGTAGAGGTTCACGGCCGCGACGCCCGCCTTGTTGCCAGCCTCGTCAACGACGGTGCAAGTTGTTCTTACCGCGCCGTCAGAGCCGGGCTTGGAAAGCGCAATCTTGACGCTCTTGAAGGCCGGGTCGGCAGTGTAATCAAGGACCGCCTCGTCGTAGCCGTCAAGGGACGCTAAGAACCTGAACTTCTCGCCCTTCGCAAGCTTGACTGACGCCTTGCCGGACGCATCCGCGTTCAGGCTGCGCAAAAGCAGGCCGGTTGCTGTGAGGACCTTGACCGTCGCGCCGCTGAATGACGCGTTGGCATCTGTGGCCGAAAGCTGGACCATGACGTCAACGGTAGTCTCGTCCGCAACGGGATAGAGGTAAACCGAAACGGGCGCGGGGTCCTCGGAACCGACCTGAACAGTTGTCGAGTTCTGCGTATATCCCTCGGCGTTGACGATTATAGTGTAGGCCGCAGATTTTGGAAGCGAAAAAGTGACCCTGGCGCCCTGCTTCGAGCCCACGACCGAAAGGAGCGAATTCTTGACCGAGACCGCGGGGAGTACCGAACCAGTTACGCCGTCCACGTTCACCGTGACCGTCGCGTTCGCATTGACCGGCTTCTCCTCAAGCTTGATGGTCTGCGCGCGCGTCTGGGACTCTGAGATGTCTACAGTGGAGAACTTGGCCTTGTAGTTTGCAGAGCTCACCGAGACGTTGTACGCGGCAAGGGGAACGTGCGCAAAGACCGCGATGCCGTCCGAACCAGAAATGTTCTGGAACGACTGCGCGTGGTCCGCAAGGTTGGTGATCATCACTTCCGCGCCGGAAATCTCGACACCCGTAAGGTCGCGGACGTTGATGGTGATGGTGCCCGTTGCCGGGCCCATGTTGGAATAAGCAAGATAGCCGATGGCGCAGACGGCGACGATAAGAAGCCCTAGGAAGAACGGAGCGGGCGGAATCCCGTTCTGCTCAAGCGAATCAGACGCGCCGCGCAGCGGCAAGCCCTTCTCGTCGCTCCAGTCGAGAAACTCCTGCCACCGGGCGGTTAGCCCCTCAAGGAAGTCATCGAGCATAAATATACGAATTAAATAAGTGCGGCGAGGGTATAAAAAGAATTAGAGTGGCAAGAGCCACTTAGAAAAATCAATTAACCATTATGTCCGCAGACGACTTGCAAACGCCGATGGCCGCAGGATAACTTGTACCGCCCTTGTCGCAGGTGAACGTCGGCCCGGCGCAGTCTGAGTTGCTGGTGCAGTACGCCCTGCATGCGAGGACCTGCTGGAGCCTCGAAGTTCCATCTACGATGATGGTCTTGGTGGAATACGCGCATGCTTCCTTGACGGGGTTGCACGTTCCGCAGTCGGGCGAGCTCAACATGCTCTTTTCCGAGCAAATCTTGCCCTTCGACGAGTACGAGCCGTAGGGGATGGACGCGCAAGTCACACTTATTGAATCCTGCACGGTATAGCAGCCGTTATCGTCCCCGCACGGGTAATCCGTAGCGAAGCCGACGGCGTTGGATGTGGATGCGCCGTTGGTGACGCTGGATGCGCTGTCAGTTGATGGACCCGACGCCGAGACAACGGGGGAGGGAATGATTACCCCGGTTGCCCGTGACGTTGAAATCAGATAGTCCGCTTGGCCGCCCGCATAACTCGAAAGAGTCATCGGGTAGCAGAAGCTTTCAGTCGCCCCTGCGAAAGGCTTCAGCTTCGAATTTTCGCCTATGTCCCAGTACAAGCCGCTCGACGGGGTGCCATGACTGCTCTTTTCTGTGCAGACGTTACCATAGAAGCACGACTGGCAATAGGCGTCATCGCCACAAGGAGTTGACGTTGGCTTGACTAGCTTCATGTTGATGCAAAGCGGATAATTGCCTATGGCAGGGTCGTCATCACACTCTTTCACAGCAGTGAATTTCGGAGTGCCTTCAAGGGTAATCTTGGCAACAGTTCCGAACACCAGTGTTGAAGACCCGGATGAAGCAGTCTTGACGTATCCGACATTCCCGAATGGAAGCACCGAGCAGCTGCTAGCACCGGCATCAACGCACAGGCCGTTCTTTGAAAGCCCGCTTGCGCAGCACAGGCGCGGGTTGTCCTCCTCCTTGAGGGAAGCGGGGTTGCAGTACTTTGCTGACCCCGAAGCGCAAGTGTTAGGCTGTGAAGTGCAAGCACTGCCACCCAACACGCGGAAGTCGCCAGAATTGGAGGGCACAGACGTGTCGGACACGGTTGCGGAACTGACGTCAGATACCTTGGTGCATACGGTTGTGCCTGGGCACTTGCCGTCAGGTCCGACCACCATCGGGTCGCAGTCTGTCGGCGAAGTAGTAGTGCAGCTCTTCAGCACTCCGCACTTTGTGTAGGGCTTTCCGGATACCAGTCCGGTACTTCCACAATAGTTGACCTGAGCGCAGAAAGTCTCATAAGTGCTCTTGTAAGGCTTGTTCGTGTAGTCTGCAGTGGTAAGCAATGCAGTGCAAGTGGCCGTGTCCGCTCGAGTCATGCATACGCTTCCCGAGGCAGATGACACGCTGATTCCGCCCGAACACTGACCGGTTACCGCGGCAGTTGCCATTGAAAGGCCCCAAAGCTCGTCCCAGTTTGAGACGTATTCAACCTTGTTGCCGGTTCCTACGGGAGTTACAGGTCCGACGGCCGTATCCGCAGAATAGGGGTTGCTGTTGGTGCATGATGCGTCCGTGCATGACGCAGTGTTGAACTTCTGTCCGGGGTACGCAAACAAAGTGTACTTGGTATCCGCATTTACAGCAATCTCCTCAAGCTTGGCGTCCTGTGGGTACTCGAAGGTGCCGGTCACGTCAGCCGGTGCAGAATATCCGCTTGCCGAGTAGGCAAAGCGCAGCACGCGCAGCGTGCCGCCCTCAATCGAGGCCACGAATGCGTCGGGGAACGCGCCGCTGCCTGAGGCAGTTGACACGACGGACGAGGAACCCGCAGATGTGACAGACCCTGACGGGTTTGTTGTCGAACCGGAAGTAAGAGTGGTTGCCGGGAGATTAAGGCCAGTAACCGACGGCCATGCGGAATTGGTGCACGTTTGACCTAAATAGCACTTACCGTTGATGGGATTCAGAAGGTTATACTGGTCAGGACAATCCGCAGTGAATACGATACAGCTAGTGCCAACCGTAAACCCGGCTGAAGCACCGGAAGTGCAGGTGCTGGTCATTGCACAGCTTCCGCCTTTCTCACAAAGACGCATCTGCCCGTTTGTGCAACTCTCCGCAAATGAAACGGTCTTTACCGCAGCCATTGAGCCGGATGCGGGGGCAGTGTAGGACAGCTTGAGCGTCTCAAAGACCTTCGCCGCAGTGGTGCCTGCGGTTGTTGAGGCTTCCGCAAGCGCCTTGGAGTCCGCAAGCGCATCGTTGAGCGTCTTGGACATCTGCTCGTGCGTGAGAGCGCCGCTTGAACCGGAGTTCAGGACGTTTACAACGGTCTTGCTCAGGGCCACGGTCTTTGCCGGAGTGCCCAAGCTCACCGAGACATCGGGGTATGAGAACGCGTCTGCCGAGGCGCTTGCGGTTGACGTCACGCTGGACTGGCGCGAGCCGCCGTTGGCGGAGAGCATTATGTTGTTGAACAGCAGGTACTTGAACGAATAAGTCCCGTCCGCGCTCACCAACTTGGGGTGGGCATACTTCGTGTCAAGGCTTGCGGCAGCGTTGCTTGCGTAAGTGTATGGCACGAACATCTTGGACTTGTCGTCGAAAAGCCCGGCAGTGAACGCATACTTGTCGGTGTCAACGATGCTTGGCACGACGTTTATCTTCAAAGTCTTTGCCGGAGTGGTCGAGACCCCGAACTGGAGCGCCTGCTTGTTCGCGCCTGAAAGCCCTGCTGCAAACAAAACCTTGCCGTCCGTGACCGAGTACAGGCCGTTGACGTCTGCCTGGTGCGGGTATGCGAAGAACAAAGTCTGGGTCTGGCCCTTGGTGAACGACACGCTTGACGCCGAAGTCAGGCCTGATACGGACACCAGGTAGGCGTCGGTGTCTCCCGGAGTCAGCGTGAGCGTGATTGGGCCGTCCACGCCAAGGTCGTTGGTGACCTGCACGAAGAACCCGGTCGAGGGGAACATCGAGGATATGCCAACCTTGAGGTTTGCCTCGGTTGCCGATGCAGTATTGGTGCTTGATGCTGTAGATATTACTGCGCCGGATGCATCGGTAAGCTGGCCTGTGCTGAAGGAGTACTTGAGCAGCTTGGAGCTTGTACCGCCGGTTACGGGAGTCCCGCTTGAAGTGCAGGTGCTGACTGAGGAGTCGCAGATGCAGACGTTGTTTGCGGTGTCGCACTTATAGCCGGTCGGGCACGCGGTGTTGCTTGCAGAGCATGCGGTTGCAGCAGCCTGGCCGGACGAAGTCCCGCACTTGCCGTTTGCGTCACAGACCTTACCGGGCAGGCAGGTGGAAGCCAAGCAGTCAGAAGTCAAAGTTGGGACTGCCGAGCAGAGGTTTTTCTTGGAATTTGACGATTCCTTCGCAATGCAATACTTCGCGTCAGTTGGGCACCCGTTGTTGCCTTCCTTTATGTTGGCATTGCACGTGCACAACCCGTTCGTCTCCCCGGAAGTTATGCCCGCATAACCACACGTCAAATACTGCTTGCAGGTCGGGTCGTCGTAGCTTTCAGTTGAAAGCCCTGCCCATGAGTCGCAAGCGGTCCCGTATGCAAGCGTCCCTCCGGTCGATACGCCGGTTGACTTCTGGCAGGTCTTCGACGAGCTGTCGCACGAGTAGCCGCTTGCGCAGCAGTACTCGCTGTCCTTGCAGGACTGTCCGGCCTCAAGCCGGGTGGTGCACGACTCGGGGCATACTATGCCGTTCGGTCCGCAGAGCTCGGTCGAGGACTTGGCCTTGCACACCCCGCCGGAGCAGTAGCCGCTGGTGCAGTCGGTGCCGACCGAGCAGGACTCGCCGTTGGCCTTCTTCGTGGTGTTGGCCTTGAGCTTGAAGTTGAAGCTGATCATGGTCGCGCTGGAACTGCACACGCCGCCGTTCTCCGGCAGGCCGCAGCAGGTGGCCGAGAACACGTTCTGGCCTTCCGCAAGCGGGGCGGTGTCGGTGCCCGCGTTGAGCGACATCTCCATGGTGTGAACCTGCGAGCTGGAGCCGGACGGGAACGTGTAGAGGTTGTCGAGCTTGCACACCGCGGCCTTGTCTGTTGTCACCAGGATCTTGAATGGCTGGTAGTCGATGATTGCGCTGGAAGTCGGGTACGACGAGACTATCTTGGGCGCGACGGTGTCAACTACTCCGGGGCAGTTCTTGATTTCAACAGCTGCGGTTGCCTTGCGCGGGCCTGCGATTGCAGTGACAAGAAGCTGGAGGGTCTTGTTGACCGACGCGGGCACCACGTTGAAGTCCGTGCTTGCGCCGCGCGCCATCTCGAAGGTGTAGCCGGAGTCAAGCGAAATCAGGCCGTCCGCAAAGCTTGCCGACTTGCCGGTTGCAAGCCCCGTGCCTGCAAGGCTTGCGCCGGACTTTGCGCCTGAAAGGGTGCTGGAAGACGAGTCAAGCACAAGGCCCGAACCCTTGATGGTGACGCTCACCGTGCCCTCGACGTCGGTCGAGAGGCTGTTTGTGACTGTGATTGTCGACGAGGAGTCGCAGTTGCCCTCGTCGGAAGTGCATACGACCTTGGACGGCGTGACAGAAAGGAACTTGTCGTTCACGTCGGACGCACAGGTGGTGTAGCGCACGGTCTGCACCGCGCGGCTCTTGTCGCGCCCCTCGGCGTTGAACACTATGGAGCAGTCCTTGCCGAATGCCGCGGGGCGCACGGTGAACACCCCCAGCCTGCTCTCGGGGAGGGTGAACTTGTACGACTGCGAGAACGAGTCGTAGGCCACGTTGGAAGTCGCGTTGTAGTAGGACGTCGGCACGTTCATCTCGTCATACGCAGTCTGGCTGTACACGTAGGACGACATTATCGCGCACGAGGACGAGGCGACTATGGAGAGGTTGAGCGGGAGGCTGTTGCGTATCTTGATTGAGCGCTCGTCGGACTTGCCGCACACGTCCAGGTCTATGGGCGTGACCGAGAGGAAGTCCTTGGAGTTGACAGTTACGTTCTGGCGCACTGCCGCGTAGTTGGGCTGCTCTGCAACGACTTCGAACACGCCGTTTGCGGTCGGGTAGAGGTCCTCGAAAGTGTAAATGCCATTGTACCCCTGGCCTGAGCTGAACACCGAGCTTCCGGTCATCGGCTCTGGCACGCTGCCTGCAAATGGCGCGCCCGACGTCTCGTTTATCGAGAGCGTGGCGTCGGTGATTGCTGCGCCAGAGTTTGCGTCCGCAAGCTTGACTGCGACGTCGGCGTACTGCGATGCGTTGATGCGGTCGGGCTTGACGTAGACTATCTTCATCTTGCCTTCGCCTTCCAAGGTCACGTACCCCTTGGCGCTGACAAGCTCGGTCTGGCCGTCGTAGAACCGGATGTTGAACACTCCCGAAGTCACCGGGACAACGGGAAGCAGGTTGAACGAAAGCGACGCAGGGTCGGAGAACGGGAGCATCTGGATGGTGACGTTGGAGATTACCTTGGCAGTGGAGTCAAGCGCCTTGGTCTCGGAATCGGTCGTAATCGAGTAGTGGGTTACCTGCATGTTGCCGCCGTCCGAGCCTGCGAAGAGGCGCGGCGACTGCACGCCCTTCAGGAGGCGAACCTCGACCTTGGCGACGAGTGGCGTGTTGACCTTGCCAAGGAAGGACGAGCCATAGTCCGCGGTGCCGTCGGAGAAGTCAAGCGAGATGCATGCGGAGGTCGTGCACGTCGAACGGCCGCTTGCGACCGAGTACACGGCCTTGCTGGAAGCGGCGTAGCAGTAGTCGCGGCTTGCAGAGCGTATCGCCGAGCCGAAGCCGGAGTCTTCCGGTGAGCGCAGGTACGTGTCGCCTGCGCTTCCGCCTGCGGAGTACCAGCCGTTGTAGTTTATCTGGAGCTTGTCAGTTGACGCCGCGTCGGTCTTTGAGAGTATGCGGACCGTGATTTCGCGGCTGCCGCTTTCGCCTGCGAACGAGAATGCCACCCACTTGAAGTAGCCAAGCTCCGAGTTGGACTTGCGGTCGTTGGAGCACGAAGTAGACGGGATGTAAGTGGCTGCAAAAATGGGGTCTATGGAAGTGACGGTCGTGCCGTCTGCGAGTATGGCAAACTTCTCCTTGGAATCAGTTGCCGCAAGCGAGTCCTTGCCGACAGTGCCTGCGCGCACCATCAGCCCCGTCTTTGAGGTGGATGAACCTGTCGGGATGTTGACTATGAACTTGGCATCGTACTGCCTGCCCTTGTCGACAATGGTGACGTTCTTGCCATTCTCGTCCAAAAGCTCGGTGAACCTCACGAAGAACTGGTCCTTGATGCTGGATGGAAGTAGGTAGGACGTGTAGGCCTTGGAGTCGCCGGTCGAAAGCACCATCGCAGGCGAGACGGAGGTCTCGTAATAGGAGGCCGAAGCCGAGACGTACACCGTCGACTCCGCGCGGACCATCAGCTCGCAGGCGTAGGAGTTGTAGTAGGTGGTGGTGCACGAAACGTTCGACATCCCCGTGCCGTAAGCGACAACCGTTGCCGCAAGGCCGGTGTCGTTGACCGCATCGCGCGTGGAGACGACAAGCGTTGCAGTCGTCGGGTCGAGCTTGATTGTGACCTTCGTCGCGTCGCCTTCGGAGGCGCGGTAGATTGCGCTCTTGCCCTTCTTGGGGCTCTTGTCTGCGTAGACTTTGTAGTCCACGCCAAGAGAGACGTTGCCAATCGTCGCCTTGCCGTCCGCGTTTGTGCGTACGGCGGGGTAGCCCGCGTTCCTTCCGTCGGACGAGCGTACAGTGAGAGCCGCCTGCGCAACCGGAGTGGAGCCGTCCGCATCTACAACCTGGACTTCGATGGACCCGGCGGTGCCTGCAAGGATTTTCCTCAGCACGAGCTTCTCGCGCGAGCCGGGCTTGAGGCCGGAGACTGCCTTCGGGAGGTAACCTGCGGCGTAAGCGGTTGCATAGGAGGATACGTTGTCTGTTGAGAAATTGACGTCCCCGTTGCGCGCGACGGACTTGCCCATCGGCGTGTCGGAGCGTTCGCTGTAGAGGCTGACTTCGGCGGCAAGCGGCTTTCCGCTTTCGTCCGCAACAGAGATGAAAATCGGCGAGAGGCCCGAAGAAGAGGACGCCGCCATCGTGACCGTGACGACGTTGTCGTCCGAAGCTACCAGGTAGTCATAGTAATAGTAAGTCTCGTATTTCCCAAGGTCGATGCCCGTGGGGGTGACGCTGATTATTGCCTTAGTGCCTATGGGGATGTTTGCAAGCGCAGCCTGGCCGCCGCTTGTGGATGCAGTGCCCAGGACCGAGCCCAACGAGCTTGTGAGGAGAACCTGCGCCTGCACGGGCTGCTGCTGCGAGTTGATGGCCTTGACTATGACCGTCGTCTTCTTGTCGCACGCTCCGTTTGCGCACTCGCTGCCCGGCTTCTTCAAAGTCACGGTCTGCAGCAGGCCCACCTTGGGGTCTATGCCGAAGTCGGTGACGTTCGAGAACCCGGTGCGGGTGATGGTCACAAGGAGCGAGTCTGTAGACGGGAGCTGGATTTTCGCAATCCCCTTCGCGTCGGTGTTGTACACGCCCACCTGCACGCCTGCAAGCGACCTTGCCTTAACCATCGCGCCTGCAACCGGCAGCCCGTCCTCGTCAACGACAGTGAGGCGGTAGACGGACGGCTGAGTCGCCACGTCCTCGAGGCTGATCTTTATGGTCGGGGTGTCTGCAGTGACTTCGCCAAGCGAATCGCCGTATTCCTTGAAGTTGGCCGCCGAGACCGTGACGTAAAGGGGCTTGCCAAGCGGCACGCCAGAGAAAGTGGCTTTGCCATTGGTTGACTTTGCGTACCCTATCACTTCGCCACCTGCGGAATCGCCCAGGTAAAGCGTGATGGTTGCGCCGTCAACGGCCTGCCCCGAAGCTGAAAGAAGCGATATTGCGACCTCGCCGGTCTGGCTTCCTCCGGTAGTTACCATGAAGATGCCAAGGCCCACGAGAAGTATGGCCAGCACGCCAACGGGGAAGCTGGGTATGCCGTTCTTCTCTATCGGCTCCACGAAATACTCGTAGACAGGGACCCTAACCTTATCCTCCAGGTAGTCCATCAGCTCGTAATACTTGTCTTCGACGGAGAAGTACGCCTGCTTGAGCGGGTCAAGCGGGGACGACTGCTTGCTTTCCTTGTCGGCTTTTTTTACCTGGGCTGATTTTTCGGACTTTTCGGAGGACGGCATAGGCTAACACTAATTTAAAACGGGCGATTGGGGCTTAAATAGGTTGCCGTAGAGACAGGACGGAAATGAGACCCCTTTTTACCTATGACGAACTGATGATACAGGTCGTCTGCGGTACGCAAATCTGCATGAACGTTTCCGTCATCGGCGCGGGACTGCCGGGACAAGTGTCAGGGCACTCGCAGGCTTTCGGGGTGCATGAGGCTCCGCCGCGGTCAGTGAAGGCGGGCGTCAGCCGATTTTCATACTCGACTGCGTTCTGTGTCGACGGGAATGAGTTCGGACCCGACGTCGCATCGCATGTCCCACAGGGAAGATATTCGGTTTTTGACTCAGACAGCCAAGTCAGCGAAGAACAGACGCAGGTACAACCAAGAGGAGTGCAAACTTCCTTGACGCATACGCATTCCCCTTCAAAGTAACGAGTGTAGCGGTAGGTTAGACATCGTACATCCGGCCAAGTAAGTGCGTACGGGTCATACCCCTTGGACGAGTCTCCACCATTGAAATTGGAGGCCTCCACGTGAGCCGCATCGCAAGGGTGACCGTAGCAGTCCTTGCATTCGTCAGTGTCGCACTGATTAACCGAATATGCCCTGCTGCCGTCGGACTTCACGTAAACCCACTCGTTGGATGCGGTTACCACGCATGCGTCGTCGCTTCCTGCAACCAGGCAGTCGCCGTTGCGCGACATCTTTGACACTCCGCACTTGAGGTGCGGGTTCTCCTCCATAAGCCCTGAAACGGGGTTGCTGTAGGCCGCGCTTCCGGAGCCGCTGCCTGAGGATATGACCTTCAGGCTGGAGGATATTTCCGACGGCGCGGCGGCCTTCTCGCCCGCAGTGCCTTCGCGGTAGAAGTTGCCCTTGTCGCCCTTTACATAGATTGACGTTTCCGGAGTGTTGCACACCCCGCCCGGGTAGGGGCAGAAGTAGCCCATGTTGCGTTTCTGCCCCGCGTATGCGAGCAAGTATTTCTGGTAGGGCGATGCAAGCAGGCCGATGGTTGATTCGGAGTCCAAGCTGGACGGGTATTCGAAGGTGGGCGTGATGTCCTTTGCCGCACCATAGTTCATGTCCCCTGCATTATAGGGGAGCCACGCCACGTGCATCATCGCACCCGCCTGTACTGCAAGGAAAACGTCGGGGAACCTGCCGCCGTCGTATGCAAGCCGCAGGGCGTTTGTCAGCGCGCTTGAATAGGACGACATCTGACCAATCTGCGAATAGGAATAAAGCAGGTTGTTGGTCTCGCGCATGGCGGCCGAAAGCTTGGCAGACATTGCAGAATACCTCACCGCATAAGCGGGGTCGGAAGGGTTGTCGGCAGAAAGCGCCAACTGGGGCCGGTCAAGGTTAAGGAAGTTGCTCCGGTGTTCCGTCTGCCCAAGGGCGTTCTTGTGCACCGGCCAGACGTAATAGTTCTGGTTGAGGGTGGAAGGCGAGACTGAGCCAAGGTTGTTGACGCCGTTGAACCCTGTCGGGATAATCTTCTGGGGGGCGCCGTTTGTAGTGCCTAACCCCAGCCCGTATGCCGAGGACAGCATCACGTTGTTGAACAAAAACCCGGTGTAGCTTTCTCCCCGCGTCGGTGCGGAGTAGTACGGGTCGAACTTGGAAACGTCCGAGGGATTGAACGGCACGAAGACCTTATTGGTCGTCTCGAACACGCCCCCGCTGAAGGCATAGTTGTCGGTGTTGACCACCTTCGGGTTCACGGAGATGTCGATGCTTTTCTTGTTGCTCCCGAATGAGGGCAGTATGCCCAACGTCGCCGGAAGGGCAGAGAACTTGAGCTTGTTGTCCCCGTTGGAACTGTAGCCCGCGCCCGAACCCCACGAGTTGGAATCCAGCACAAGCGGGTTCATGTCAGGATAGGTGACCAGCACATATTCGACCTTGCCCTTGGCGACTGGTATCGCGGCCCCTATTGAGACGCCTGCAAGGGTATAGATTCCGAGACGATGGTCTGCGGAAGTGAACGTGACCGAGCCGTCGCCAATGCCGTGGGCGTTGTCTATGCCCATTATGAATCCGGCTGCGGGGATTACCGAGGAGACCTCGACGGTAATCGACGCGCCGGTCTGGCGCACGCCATTGAGGTAGAACGCGTTCTCGTCCGGCACATAGGTGAGTATCTTGCTTGACGGCGGGAGAGGGGCGTCGGTGCACACGAACTGGTCGAGGTCGCACACCTGCGGCGAAGTGCATTGGGCATCCGACGTGCAGCGAGTGCCTGCGACGCACTTGTTGTTGTCGCAAATCTTTCCGGAGGCGCAGTCGGTCGCTTCGGTTGCGCGCGCGCACTCGACGCACGAGTAGGACTTGGTGCACGCCTTTTGCGAGGAGCTGCAGCCGTTGTCGGGGTAGGACGAAAGCGGGTCGCAAGCTAGGCACTTACCAGCGCTGCCGCACACCAGGCCGTCGCAGCACTTCAGGGTCGCGTCGGTCTTCGAGCAGGATAGGAACTCGGTGCGGCACTGCGATACGACGCACTTGAGTGTTGCCGGGTCGCATATCTTCCCGGACGCGCAGTTGGGCGCGGCAACCCTGCAGCCTTCCACGCATTTTCCTGAAGTGCAAACCTTGTCCTTGCCGCACGCAACCGTCTCGTTGTCCTGGGTGCAGCTTGCAGAAAGCACCGGCAGGCAAACCTTCTGCGTTGCGTCGCACGTGCTGCCTGCCTGGCAGTTGGGCGACTCCGGCCTGCACCCGGGCACGCATGCGGAGTTTACGCACGTCTTGTTCGCCCCGCAGAAAGTCCTTTCGTTCTCCACAGTGCATTTCGTGTCAATCGGAGTTGGGGTGGGCGTCGATGTCGGGACGATGTACTGGTAGTCGAAGCTTATCGGCACGTTTGCGGTGGTGCACTCGCCGCCCTTGTTTGACGGGTTGCAACAGCCCACGTACGCAGTGTTGCGCCCCAGTGCGAATGCGAAGGGCGTGCCCGAGCCCTTGTTGTAGGACAAGTCGATGCCGTAGTCATAGTTGCCTCCGGAGCTTGACTTCTGCGAAAGCATGTAAGGCAGCTGCTTTGCCGCCACGTTGGAAGGCCCGATGCGGCAGTACGCGTACGCGTCGACGGTGACAAGCACGGGCACCTTCTCGGTGGCGACCTTCGCATAGTCCCTCGGGGAGTAGGAGAGGATGTCCGGCGCCGCCTCGCGCGTGGGCACCGGGCAGTTGTCGAACGGGATGGTGACGTTTGCGTTGCGGCTGCCGTCGGTCGAGTTGAACGTGATTAGTGTGGAATAATTCTGAATCGTCGGGTGCAGCAAAAGCGAGACCTTGCCGCCGCGGGGGACCGAGAAGGCGAATGGCGAGGAAAGGGACTGGTTGGAACCGCCAGACTCCACAACCAACCCTTGCGCCTGCGCTTGGACGGTAATCGTGCCTGCGCCGGCCAGCGTGTTCGAGACGTTCACGACCGCGGCACTGTTGCACCTGCCGTTGCTTGCGGAGTATGACACGCGCGAGGGCGACACCGAAAGGAACTCGCTGAACGCGGACTCCTTGCAGTTCGAGTAGGCAATCGTGCGGGTCGACTGGCTCCCGTCGCGTGCCGACGCGGCCAGGGTGATGGTGCAGGCCTTGTCCCACGAAACGGGGGATATTGTGATGCGGCCCTGGCTCTGGAACGAAAGCGGAAGGAAGTACGACAGGCCGGACCGGATTATCTGGGAAGAGTTGTCGGTCCACGATGCGCCGGTGCCGTTGCGCACCTGCGAAAACCCGGTGACGTTCATGCACCCGGACTTGGATGCGGTTATGGAGACGTTCGCATCAAGCACGTGGCCGTTGTAGACGTCGAACTGGTTGGCCTCCCCGCACGCCTCGATGTCCGAAGCGCCGGCCAGGAGGAAATCCGTGCCGTCAACAACGACCTGCTTTCTTGCGTCAAGGTAGTCCGGATGGGTAGCGACGATGTCGAACGCGCCCTTCTGCGTCGCAAGCAGGTCCATCCAATAGTTGCCTGAGACGCCCTGCAACGGGTTGGCGACGGAGCCGCCGAGCACGGAGTACTTGCGGCCGGAGAACGGGGTGCCGGCAGTCTCGTTGAGGGAGATGAACGCATCCTCGACAGCCGAGGAGGAATAGTAGTCCGTAAGGGAGACGTTGAGCAAGTACGAGCCTGCAACAGACATCCGTTCGGGAGCGGCGTAGATGCGGAGCTTGCCGAACCCGCCCTGGGTTATGTAGCCGTACGCGCGCGAAATCCGGGTGCTGCCGTCGTAAAGGTCCGCGTAGAACGTGGAGAAGTCCGCCTTGTCGGAGAAGGTGACGTTGAGCCGGACCAGGGCAGACGAGTAGAACTGCGAAAGGTTCAGGTCGATGCCGGCCTTTGCTCCCGCGTCGCCTGACAGGTTCTGCACGTCGGTCGAGACGTTGTAGCCGTGTATGCGCGCCTTCTGGGATGTCGAGAAGACCACTATGCGCGGGTTCTGCACCGCACGCAGGAGGTCGAACCTTGCCTCTGCATGGAACGGCCTGCCGATGATCCCCTTGTATTGCGAAGTCTGGTTGGAGTCGGAGTCGTAAAAGCCCAGGCTTGCGCAGGCCGACGTGCCGCAGTAAGACTTGCCTGCACGGACGGAATAGTCGCGGTAGTCGGATTTTGCGTAGCACCAGTCGCGCGTGCCTGAGCGGTTGGCCGAGCCGAAATCCAGGTCAGCGGGGATGTGCAGGTACGAGTCGGCGACGCCGGAGGGAGTGTACCAGGCCGAGCTTGACACGCGCAGCAGCTCGTCGGTGTAGGCGTTGTCGCGGACCTGGACGCGTGCGAGCACCTCGCGCACCCCGCTTGCGTTGTCGAGGAGGTAGTACGCCCACTTGTAGTAGCCCTGTTCGTTCGACGAGTTGCGGACGTCGGGAGTACAGGATGCGGAGGGCCGGTAGGAGTAGCTCATCAGGTTCACGGGCACCTGCGGGTACTGCTTGGGGATTATCACGAAGTGCTCTAGCGGGTCGGTTGCGCTGCGGTTGTCAAACCCCGCGGTGCCTATGCGGAGTATGAAGCCCGCCTTGTACGCCGACGCGTTGGCCGGGATGTTGACTATGAACTTGGCGTCGTACTGCGCACCGCGCTCGACTGCAGAGACGCCGTTTCCTTTCGAATCGAAAAGCCCGGAGTACCTCACTGTGAACTGGTTCTTCAGCGAGGACGGGAGCATGCTTGCCACGTAGCGCACGCTCTCGGATTCGGAAAGCACAAAAGGCGATGAGGCCAGCTTTTCGTAACCTGAACTGGTGACTTCAACTGTGACCGGGATGCCGGAGTACACCGTCAGCTCGCAGAAGGTGGTGTTGGAAGTGCGCACCTGGCAAGTTGCCGCCGGCATGCCGCTTGCCTTTGCGGTCGCGACCGCGTCAACTGACTGGCCTGTGAGAACGTCGACGGGAGCGACCGCGATTCTTGCAGTCGAGTGGCCGAAGACAATCGTGACCTTCGCCCCCGCGCCTTCGGTTACCGTAAAGAGCGCGCTCCGCGCGTTCTTGGACGGCTTGTCCGCAAACGCATAGTAGCTTGCGCCAAGCTCAAGGCCAAAAAACGCCGAGCGGCCGTCGGCGTTGGTGGACTGCTTGGGGTATGCGAGGAAGCGCCCGTCCGAACCGAGCAGGGAAATTATCGCACCGGACACCGGAGTCTTCGCATCGGCATCAAGGGCTGTTATCTCTGCCGAGCCGCTGTTGCTTCCGGTCATAGCGCGCAGTGCAATCAGCGCGTTGGTCCCGGGCCGCAGGCCGAGCGCGTTTGCCGCAAAGTAACCGGGCGAATACGCGGCTGCGTAGACCGTGGAGTTTGCGCACAGGTCGAAGGAGGCCTGGCCCGACTGCACCTGCCTGCGCGCCACGTACGCGTTCGTGGACTCCAGGTAGAGGGAGACTTCGCCGGACAGCTGAGCCCCCGACTCGTTCTGGACGTACACGCGGAGCGTGCCGCACGCGGAGTTGGTGGAATTGGCTTCGGCCTTGGAAACGAAATGCAGCGCAAACTCGTTGACGTCGTCCTCTGCAACGAGCCGGTCAGAATAGTATTCGAAGTAGTTGGCGGTGTCGTTGCTTGCCGCAACTGCGCTGACGTAGAATTCCGTCCCCTGAGGAACGTCAAAGGATGCCCGGCCGTCCTGCGTGCGCTTTTTCCCGAGCTCGCTCCCGGCGACGGTGTAAAGCGACACCTCCGCAGACACGGCGCCGCCGGTCGAGTTTGATGCGACGGTAATCACGCGTACTGAGCGCGCCTTGAAGGTGTCGGCCTTCTTGGAAAGCGTCACGGTCTCAGTCAGGAAGCGCGAGGCATCCACAACCTTTCCATACACGCTTTCGAAGCCCTCCTTCTCGACGTCTATTGCGAGGAACTCGCGGGTTGAGAGCCCGAACTGGACGGCGCCGAACGCGTTCGTAAGCTGGACGCCGTCCTCAAGGAGGGTGCCGGTCACGGTGTGCGCGGTAACTGTCGCGCCAAGCACGGGCAGGTTGGAACCGTCGCGCACAATCAGCTTGAAGTCCGCATCCGCAGACGATGAGACTGACTCCAGCTCAAGCTGCGCAAAAGGGGCGGCGCGTGAAAGCGGCGCAAGCGGCTGCATGTAATCCTTGAAGTCGGGGGCGACAACCGTGACAAAGAGCGACACGCCCATCGGGACCTTCTCAAACACCGCGGCCCCGCCGTAGTTCGAGGTCCTGCTTGCTATGCGCGCGCCGGTATCTGCGTTGTCCACAAAAAGGGTGACGTTGGCTTCGCTTACAGGCTCGCCGTCAGTTGAGACCAGGTTGATTGTCACGGTTGCGGTGTTCGGCGCAAGGGCAAGCGACGCGATTCCGAACAGCGCCGCAAAGATAACGATTGCCGAAAGCACTGCAACCGGAAAGCTGGGTATTTTCGCCGATTCGACAGGCTCGACGAACTTCTCGTAGACGGGAAGGCTACACTCGTCCTCGAGGTAGTCAAGAAGCGAATAATACCGGTCCTCAAGCGAGTAGTAGGCGTCCTTGGCCGCGTCGGTTGCGGACTGCCAAGGCTGGCGGTCTTCCTTTTCCTGCCCAACCCCCTGCTTTTGAACCGCCTTCTGCGGCCCAGCTGGCTTTGTTGCCATAAGAAACTACGAACTGATAACGGGAGTTCCTAATTAATACCCTTTGAATTAATAGCTACCCCGGACGAAACCGGGGGCGTTTTTCATGGCACGGTTCTGGACACACGTTGCGGCCGGGGCCGCGGCGTTTCTTTGCGTAAATTATTGCCTGTACGGCGCTGCGCTTGGCGCAAACTCCGCGGTGCTTCTTGCCGCGGCGCTCCTCGGCGCGATGATTCCCGACACTGACGAGCGCCACACGCGGCAGTTCAAGCTGGTCGTGATCGTAGTTGCCGCAATCGTGTTCGTCTATGCGTACAACGCGACAGGCGCAAATGCGCCCGGCTCGGTTGCGTGGGGGCTGCTGGCGGCGATTGCCGCGGGTTTTGCGGTGCTCATCCTCAAGCCCAGGCACAGGGGCGTGATGCATTCCCTGCCCGCAGCGGCGGCGTTTTGCGTCTTGGTCTTCCTGCTGCGCGGGCCTGATGCGGCTGCTGCGGGGCTACTGGGCTTCCTTTCGCACCTGCTTCTTGACGCGGTTTCGTGAACCTGGGTATAGTAGCCGATTGTGCCAAGACGCGCAGAACTAGGCATACAAAAGCACGCTCATGACTCTGAAAGCGTGTGCAACGAAGAGTACGAGTTCGGCTTGTCCGGGTCCACACGGAAGCGCGGGTCCTTGTCGGTGATTGTCACGGGTATGGAAAACAAAGACACGGGGTTAAGGCCGCCACTTGACTGGTAGGTCGAGTAAAGCCCCTTGAGGGTCCCGATGTTAGTAGCGATGCCGTTTGAGCACGTGATTTTGCCGCCCTTCTGCTCCACCTCGAAATCGAACTGCTTGAACCGGTTGTCCGAGAAGAGGAAGCTGCAGGCGTCCGCATTCGCCTCAAGGTAGCGCTCCACACTGAGGCCCGAAACCGCAGGCTTGCTGTTTGGGGCCGAGGCCGCAGAGGCATAATTGGTGTTCAGGTACTGGGTTATCGCGAATATCCGGAACGACGCGTCGTTGTACCGGTAGATGGGGTAACGGATGGGAACTTGGAAGGAGTATTTCCCCAGAACGGACGTCCGCACGGTGTTGCCGAGCGCGTCGGAAATCTGCATGCGCGGCATTGCCTTGTACACGTCCGGGTCGTAGATGTCAACCGCAAGGTAGAAGCCCCCGTCCTCGCACCCGCGTATCACCCTGCCTGTGGGGCAGCTCGCGCCTGACGCAAGCCGGTCCACGCAGCACTGGTATGGCGAGGCCAGGTTTGTCGCATAATTCTGGCAGTCGAAAGTCGAACCCGGAAGGAGGCGCTCGCACAAGGTGCGGCCGGGCTCCTTGTCGCACGTGAAGTCCCACGCCGCCATCCCCTCGCCGGTGGACATCGCAAAGGAATCGAACTGGACCGGCGAGAACTTCAGCCCCTCGAATACGTACTCCTTGCGAAGCTCGCGGAGCAGGTCGGAAAAGCCGTTGAGGAAGTCCTGGTTGCTCACTCCTGAGCTGATGAGCTGGCCGCGCACGGTGTCGGCGATGGCCTCGCATTTTGCCCGCCTCTCCGTTGCAGAGAACTCCCGCACATCGTTGAGGCCCACCCACGCGGCGCTTGAGATGAAGTCCTCGGTGTTCTGGCGCAGGCCGTCGGAGAAGAACCCCAGCAGGTCCGCGCGGTAAATCTCAAGCATGGACACGAGCCGGTTGTGGTAGGCGTCGTCGCCAATCTGGCTTACCGCGCTTGCCTCGTCCTTGGAAAGGTTCACGGCATAGACTACTGCTATCAAAAAAATCATGGTGCCCAAGAGTGGCGCGGCTATGAAAGCGCGATGCCTCCGTTCCTCCTCGTCAGTCCGTCGGTCCATCCCAGTAATACCAAACCGCGTAATACGTGGCCAAGAATACCACTAAGCTTGCCCTAAATAATACGTCGTGAAGTATGGCAGACGCCATCGGGGCCGAGCTTGAAAAGAAGTAAAGGACCAGGAAGATGCGGGCCGCGTTGAACGCGAGGATAAGGAAAGCCCCCGCAGCAAATCCGACTGCCCTGCGCCGCAGCGTGCGGTCCTCCGATGCGAAGATGATTCCGAAAAGCACTACAATCTCTATCCCAGCGCCGCAGTAGTCTGCGATTCGTGCAACGGAGTTGCCGAAGGAAATGGTCGGGTCGGAAAGCGAGTAGTCAACTACGGCTTCCCTTCCGGAAAAGCCCAGCAGCAAAGAGGACGACGCTGCAGCGATTGATTTGAGCCCGTGCGAGCTTCCAAGCAGCAGATAGGCCGCGCCCGTCAAGACTGCGAACCAACCGAGGAATTTTAAAGCTTTGAACACAGTAGCCTTGCTATCCAGTATTCGGTGGGAACAATGCGCAGGCAGTTTTTTGCTCTTAGTCGTCACGTCGGGCTTATTACCGGCGGGCTTGCGTCTTGTTGAGCCGCGTCCCAAAAAAGCCAAAATATTTTACACCAACTGGCTTGTGGGTTGCGGACAATAAAGCTTTTACCAAAGGAACAGAGTGGGTAGGAATGGAAATGGACAACCAGAAGAAGGCACAGGAGAACTCAAAAGACGGGGCTGCACCAGCGCAGGCCGAGGAGAAGAAGCTCATCGACTTTGCCGCCATTGACTCCAAGTGGCAGCAGGAGTGGCAGAAAGCCAAGCTCTTCGAGTCCAACCCCGACGAGAAAAGGCAGAAGTTCTTCATCACGTTCCCCTACCCCTACGTCAACGGCGCGCCCCACGTCGGCCACACCTACTCTTTCCTTCGCACCGATTCCGAAGCCCGTTACAAGAGGCTGAAGGGATACAACGTGCTTTTCCCGCAGGGGTTCCACGCAACCGGCGAACCCATCTTTGGCACTCTTGAGAGATTGCAGAAGGGCGACCAGAACCAGATTGACACTTTCAAAAAATACGGGCTTAGCGACGAGCAAATCAAGGAATTCGCCAAGGGGCCGGAGTTTGTCGCCAGATTTTGGATGGGCAAGTGGACCGAGCACCTCAAGCAGGCGGGCGCGTCAATTGACTGGAGGCGCTCGTTCATCACGACCCAGATGACTCCCACTTACTCGCGCTTCATCGAATGGCAGTTCAACCTGCTCCGAAGGAAGGGCTACGTCGTGCAGGGCACTCACCCAGTAGTGTGGTGTGCGCACGACCAGTCGCCAACAGGAGACCACGACAGGTACAAAGGCGAAGGCGAAAGCACGCAGGAGTTCTACGTAATCAAGTTCACGCTTGAAGACGGAAGGATAATCGCTCCGGCAACCCTGAGGCCCGAAACAATATTCGGAGTAACTTGCATGTTCCTCAACCCCGACACTACGTACTACAACGTGCGCGTTGGCGCGGACACCTGGATTCTATCTGCGGATGCTGCGAAGAAGCTTGCAGACCAGAAGAAGGACGTCAAGATTCCCAAGGAAGGCTTCTCGCCGCGCGAGCTTTTTGGAAAGAAGTGCAAGAACCCCGTCACAGGAACTGAAGTCGTGATTCTTCCGGCAACTTTCGTCAAGACCGACCACGCAACAGGAATCGTGATGAGCGTTCCTGCGCACGCGCCTGCTGACTGGGCTACTGAAGAGGAATTGAAGAAGAATCCGAAGATGGTTACTGAATATGGCGTTGATGCAGCAGTGCTTTCTTCGCTCAAGCCGGTTGCAGTCATAAAAGTCCCCGGCTATTCCGAGTTCCCGGCAAAGGACGCCTGCGACAAGTTCAAGATTAAGAGCCAGAACGACGAGAAGAAGCTCGAGGATGCAAAGCACGAAATCTACAAGAAGGAGCACTACGAGGGCACGATGCTTGCCATTTCCGGAAAGTACGAAAACATGAAGGTTGACGACTGCAAGGACCAGCTGGTAAAGGACCTGCGTGCGGAGAAGAAGCTCGACTCGTTCTGGGAAACTACCGGAGAGGTAGTCTGCAGGTGCATGAACAAGTGCCACGTCAAGATTTTGGAGAACCAGTGGTTCCTCAAGTTCTCGGACCTGGAATGGAAGGCAGATGTCAAGGAGTGCATCGGCCAGATGCGGATGATTCCTGAGGACGTTCGCCAGCAGTTCCTCAACTGCGTCGACTGGCTTGAGAACAAGGCCTGCGCGCGAAGAAGCGGGATGGGAACGCCGCTCCCGTGGGACCCCGAATGGAAAGTGGAAACGCTCTCCGACTCGGTCATCTACATGGCCTACTACACTATTGCTCGCGCCATCAACGAAAAGAAAGTCGAGGCCAAACAGCTTCCTGACGCGGTTTTTGACTACATCTTCCTCGGAATAGGCGACCACAAGGAACTCAAGAGCATCACAACCCTTTCGGACAAGACGATTGCGGAGATGCGCAAGGAGTTCCTCTACTATTACCCGCTTGACTTGCGCAACTCCGGAGTCGACCTGGTGCAGAACCACCTGACGTTCATGCTGTTCCACCACACGGCCATATTCGGCAAGGAGCACTGGCCGAAGGGAATCAGCGTCAACGGCTACGTCAACGTCGAAGGGGAAAAGATGAGCAAGAGCAAGGGCAACATTATCCCGATGTCCGACCTCGTGCAGAAGTACGGCGCTGACTTGGTGCGCATAAACATCGTCGCATCAAGCGAGGGACTCTCGGATGCGGACTGGAAGACTGACGCAATCAAGTCCTATCGCCGCGCAATCGAGGTTCTGTTCGAGACTGCCGAACTTTTGGAGACTCTTCCGAACACGCCAAAGCCAATCTATGGCAGGCCGGAGGAATTGCTTGAAAGTAAAGTCAACTCGGCAATCAAGATTGCTGACTTAGCGTATGACAACATGCGCTTCAGGCAGGCCGGATTCGAGCTTGTGCAGAACGGAATCGGCGCAATCAAGTCCTACCGCCAGCACAAGGAGTCAACTGGAGAGAAGTACAACCAGAAGGTGCTTCGCGCGTGCTTGGAAAAAATCGTCATCGCAGTCGCGCCTCTTTTGCCGCACGTTACTGAGGAAGTCTGGCACAAGATGGGCAACCAGACCTTTGCAAGCACGGAAAAATATCCTGCTGTTGAGGAGGACAAAATCAAGCCCGAGCTTGCAGCGCAGGAGGACTACGTGCAGGCAGTGGAAGAGGACATCCGGAAGATTGCGGATGTTGCAAAGATTTCGCCTAAGAAAATCACGTTGATTGTTTCGGCGAAATGGAAGCAGGAGGAGCTTGAAAAAATCGCCTCCGACGTCTCAGCAGGAAAGCCGTTCGCCTTTGATGTCAAGATGAAGGAGCTTATGGCAAAGGACGACCTCAAGAAGGTCGCGCCGCAAGTCTCCGGCTTTCTGATGTCAGTTGGAAAGAAGGTGCACTCGTTCTCAGGGTACAAGAAAAGCGACGAGTCGGCAATCCTTGAGTCCAAGTCAGCAGGCATCGGCAAGAAGTTCGGCGAGGCGACGGTCAAGGTCGTGTCCGAAGAGGACGCGGCAAAGGATGCCGCGCTTTCAAAGAAGGCCGAAAAGGCGATGCCCGGAAAGCCCGCAATCCTTTTGGAATAATTTTCTTCCTTCGGATTCTCTTCTTTTTTTTTATTTACCAGTACCAGCGCAAGCACTTACTACTTGTGCAGTATGACTGATGGGATTTCCTTGAGCACGTCAGTGGGCTTGGTGGACTCTCCCAGCTTGTGGCCGGCCCTGTGCCCCGCGCGGCCATAGATGTAGGCAGCGGTTGCGGCAGCCTCGAATGCAGGCAGGTTTTTTGCCAACAGAGCTGCGCAGATTCCTGCAAGCACGTCGCCGTGCCCGCCCTTGGTCAGGTAGGGCGAGCCTTCGTAGTCAAGCATCACTTTCCCGCTGGGCTCGGCTATGACGTCAACTGCGCCCTTGAGAAGCACCACTGCGGAGTATTTCTTTGCGGCAATTATTGCGGCATCAATGCGCTTGCCCAAGTCGTCGGGACTGATGGATTCGGCACCAACCAGCGCCGCCAGCTCGCCTGCGTGGGGGGTGAGGATTGCAACCCGTCCCTTGAACGACACCGGGTTTTCCGCAACAAACCTCAACGCATCCGCGTCAACAACAACTGGAAGCTCGGTCTGCTTGAGCAGGGCAAGTACCGCAGCGCAAGTCCTTTGGTTTCTTGAAAGCCCGCCGCCCACGACCATCGCGCGGCTCTTCTTTGCATAAGAGACGATTTCGGACACAAACCCCGGCTCCAAGTAGTCGCAGTCCAATGGAGGGGCGATTATCTCCGGCGCATATGCAGCTGCGGCGTCTGCGGCGCGCTTTGGCGCAAGAAGCGTGACCAGGTCCGCGCCGGCAGCAAACGCGCCAAGGCAGTTGAATATCGGCGAGCCCGTGTACTCGCGGCTTCCGCCGACCACTAGGACTTTGCCGAACTGACCCTTTGAGCACCAGAGAAGGCGATGAGGATAAGCATTGACAAGCAAATCGTGCCCGGTCCGCGGAATTACTTCCTTGTGCTTAGTGGTCATACGCTTGTCGCCCTCCAGCCCATCCCGTGTTTCCCAATCACTCAAATACAACTGCAAACCTTTTGCCATCGCACAAATACGACAGTGCCCTTGCAATCGTGTCGCGGTGAACGGACAGCTTCCCAGCCTGTACCCGCGGCACGCGCACCTTGTAAGTGTTTCCTGTTGCGGAGTATATTTGGTTTATCCCAAGCAACGTGGCGGGGTTCAAAAGCTCGGAGGCGGCGTTGTGCATCTCGGCGCGGGTGGAGATGACCTTGACGCGGCGCTTCAGGGTGCTTGCAAGGTCCTTGACTACATGGCCGCCCCGCCCAATCAAAAGCCCCGGCTCGGAGTGGCAGAAGATTATTGCGGCGTGGCCGTCGTCAAGGCACTTGGAGACGCGTACCCCCGACAGGCCGTGCCTTTGCTGGTTCTTTGCAATGAACTGGGAAACCGAAAGGTCGAGCTGGCACAACTCGCCCTTATCCAACTTGTCCTGGCACGAAGCGCACAGGCTTTCGCCTGCGATGCACGCGTCGCAGAACGGCCCCGCGGCCATGAAAGTACTACCGCGGGCATAGAAGAAAAAACGATAGCGTGCGGACTGGGGAATAAAAAGGGCAGGAAAACCGGGAAGATAGGAGAAGGAAAAAACAGAAAGAAGCGGCGAAAGGGAAAACCGGGGAAAAAGAAAAAACGAAAAGCAGGCCAATGCGAGGGAAAAAGGGATGAAGGAAAAAGGGAGAATTATGCCTCTGCCTCAGTTGCAAAGCCTTCCGGCGGCCTGTCCGCAAACTGCTCGCGGGGCTGCCTTTCGACTTTGACAAGAGGCCCTGACAGCCCCATCGTGATTTCCATGCTCGAGACCTTGCTCATCGAGCCGTCCTCGCTTTGCAGCTCCTCTGTGGATAGGTCGATGTTCTTTATGACTGCATTGGGTATGAAGCGGTTCTTGATTATCTGCGAAACGTCAACTGCCTTGCTTATGGAGCGCCCGCGCGCCTTGACCTTGACTTCGGGCGAGCCGTTGTTGAACTGCATAACCACAGCCCAGACGTAGCTCATGACCCCCTTCTTTCCCACGTATATTATGCCATCGACGTGCGAGCTGCTCCTTGGAGCGCCTGTGGGCTGCTGCTGTATTGCGGACTGTTCGGTTTCCATCTGGTCGTCGCACCTCTGCGTGTAATGCCTTATGCGTGTTTAGATCGGGTATCTGGATGTGCGCCGAAAACGGCGTAAGAATCAATCGAACCGCGCAAATAAAAAAACTTGCAAAGGCAAAGCACGCCGGGGCGGAGGAAGGACCGGCACTCAAAGAAAGTCAGACACGTTCTTGCCGGAAAGCATCCCGCGGGCGATGACTTCGTAGGAATCTAGGGCACCTGCCTCGGAAAGCCTGCGCCGCAACTGGCGGAGCTTGGATGAGAGGCCGTGCTGGCACTTGATTGCGGATGCCAAGGCGTCGCGCTCGTGGGCGTTTTTTGCGCCCAGGCCGCGGCACATAAGCTCCTTCTCAATGATTGAAAGGGACTTCTGGGGGTAAAACAGCCGGGCGGAGAACGAGCGCTTGAGCCTGCGTGCGGCCTGCGACGGGGGATTGGTGTCGCAGGCTATGAATATCGGGGAATATTGTGCAAGGGACTCGAAGAGGAAGTCGCCGGTTGCATCCTTTCGGCTGTCCACTTCGATGATTTCGCCATCCAAGGTCATTATCGCATAGGCACAAGTCGAGCCGGAATCGATGCCTGCGATGAAGGACTGCAACAATTACCACACTATTCTCTTGCCTTGTTGGAATCAAAGAAAAAGATGGGAAGGAAAGAAAAAGAAAAGGTTAAAGGGAAACTATCCCTTCGAGCCCTTCAGGTAAAGCAGCGTGTTGAGGAACAGGTTGCGGCCCTTGTCCTGCTTGACCAGGGTGCTCGGGTCGTAGGCGAAGTATATGACCTTGCCTGACAGGAGGCTCTTGCTCTCAAGCATCGCAAAGAACGCGGGGTCGGTTGTTGACTCCTCGTCTCCGGTCTCGACGAACGCAAGCACGTTGGACTCGACCTTGCTGCTTGGCACGACCTTCACAACGTAGCTTGAGAACTCGTAGTTCTTCTGGCCGGTTGGGAAGATCGGGTGGTCTACTGGGAGAATCTTGAACGTGCCTGTAATCGAAGTCTTCTTTATCGGCTCCCACTCGCGGGGGGAACCGCCCAACTGCACGGGGCTGACGTCCCCCAGCAGGCCGATGCCGACGGCCCCCCCCCCAACAAGGGGGGGGGCGGGGGCCTTGGGGG
>Ga0074199_1000868_pt1 | contig 35704 bp, 34 predicted proteins | sample EPASupsiteSAE347_FD_64528 | JGI IMG/M metagenome (GOLD analysis project Ga0074199, IMG submission 64528) | Bioremediated contaminated groundwater from EPA Superfund site, New Mexico - Sample SAE3-47 | ecosystem: Environmental > Aquatic > Deep subsurface > Groundwater > Contaminated ... | reverse complement strand
CATCAGTTGACCATAAGAACCGGCGCTGCGGATAATCTGTCCACCCCGACCGATCTTAAGTTCCACATTATGAATAAGGGTACCCAGGGGGATATTCTTGAGGGGAATGGCGTTACCCGGTTTAATATCGGCCTTCTCACCACTGACGACGACATCCCCCACAACGATCTTATCCGGGGCAAGTATATAACGTTTCTCGCCGTCGACGTAGTTCAAAAGGGCGATCCTTGCGGACCGGTTGGGATCGTACTCAATCGACGCCACTCGCGCCGGGATATCTGTTTTATCTCTTCTGAAATCGACAAGGCGGTATCTTCGTTTATGTCCGCCGCCGATATGTCGGCTCGTCATCCGGCCATTAACATTACGCCCTCCGCTTTTTTTCAGCGGACGAAGAAGGCCTTTTTCAGGCTCCGACGCAGTAATTTCCTCAAAGTCAGAACAGGTCTGAAATCGTCTTCCTGGTGATGTTGGTTTGTACGTTTTGATTGCCATGATCCATTCCCTTAAAACTTATTACACACCTTCAAAAACTTCGATACGACTGCCAGGCGCCAAGGTAACCACTGCCTTTTTCCAGGCGGGTTTTTCCCCCAGGATCTTGCCGATCCGCTTCTTCTTCCCCGGCACATTCATAACCGCGACATTGACAACCTTGACTTTGAACAGCTTTTCGACGGCATTACTGATTTCAATCTTGTTCGCCCGACGATCCACCTCAAAGAAGTATTTGTTCGCTTCGTCTTTAGCGACGGTGCTTTTTTCCGTAATCAGCGCCTTTTTGATTATCTTATATAATTCCATTATGATCGTAACGCCCCCTCAATGTTCTTCACGGACGGTTCCAGCAGAACTACATGATCATGATTTAAAAGGTCATAGACATTGATGCCTTCCGAACGAATCATTTTGATGTTTTTGAGGTTCCTTGAAGATTTCTCCAGGACAGGATTGGATTTGTCTATTACAACAAGGGTTTTCTTCATCCCGAATCGATCAACGACTTCCTTGAATTTCTTTGTCTTGATTTCCTCCATGGGGAAATCATTAAGAATGATCATCCGCTCTTCTTTAAACTTCTGGCTCAGTGCTGATATCAAGGCGAGCTTTCTAACCTTTTTTGAAACTTTAAAGGAATAATCCCTCGGCAGGGGTCCGAAAACAGTCCCCCCCCCTCGCCATATGGGGGAACGGCTTGTTCCTGCTCTCGCCCGCCCTGTTCCCTTCTGGCGCCAGGGCTTTTTCCCGCCCCCTCTGATGTCCCGTCTCGTTTTTGTACATGCTGTTCCACTGCGCCGGGATATCTGTTGCATCCTGACTACTTCATAAATTACCGCTTCATTGACGGTTGCGCCAAAAACCTGATCACTGAGGTCAATTTCGGATACCTTCTTGTTTTCTATATCATACACTGCCGCTACTGGCATGTTCACCACCCTGGATTTCTATCCGACTACTATTTTTTTATCGCCTGCCTGATCAGAACGACACCCTGCTTCCCTCCAGGAATCGAACCTTTCACCAAAATCGCATTATCATCAGGCCTTACAACCAAGACTTGCATATTTTGCACGGTATTTCTCTCGCATCCCATCTGCCCAGGTAGTTTCCTTCCCTTGAAGACACGGGACGGTTCAGCGCTGGCGCCAATCGAACCGGGAGCCCGGTGAAACATGGACCCATGGGTCGCCCTGCCACCGCTGAAACCATGCCTCTTTATAACCCCGGCAAATCCTTTTCCCTTTGACGTTCCGGATATATCTACGTAATCCCCGGGCTTGAAGATGTCCACCCGCACTTCCTGCCCGAGTTCGAATCCGCTCACATCTCCTCGCAATTCACGGAGGATGCGGAAGAAACCCTTGTCCGCCTTCTGGAAATGTCCCTGGAGGGGTTTGGTAACGTGTTTTTGTTTGACACGGCTACACCCGATTTGAACAGCGTCATATCCTTCTCGCTTCACGGTCTTTTTCTGAATGACAACGGAAGGCTCCACTTCGATAACCGTTGCCGGCACCGCCTCACCGTCGTCAGTAAAGACCTGCGTCATGCCCAATTTCCTGCCGATAAGTCCCTTTCTCATCTCGCTTCTCTAATCGCCTAAAATAAATCAGGAGATGGATTATTATATCCTTCCATCTCCTGTCATGTGTAACCTATAGTTTGATCTCCACGTCCACACCAGCAGATAGATCGAGCTTCATTAGGGCATCGACTGTCGACTGCGTAGGTTCGATGATATCAATCAAACGCTTGTGCGTCCTGATTTCAAATTGCTCCCGGGATTTTTTGTCCACATGGGGCGAACGATTGACACAAAAACGGTTGATTTCCGTAGGCAGTGGAATGGGACCGGCAACCCGGGCCCCCGTACGCTTAGCTGTCTCGACAATATCTTCTACCGATCTGTCCAGTAGTTTGTGATCGTATGCCTTAAGACGAATTCGTATTCTCTGGTCTTTCATGGTCGCGCCGGACCCCTTTTCATTATTCGATTACCTTGCTGACCACACCGGAGCCAACCGTTCGGCCACCCTCGCGAATAGCAAATCGCAGCTGGTCCTCCATGGCGATGGGCGTAATCAGATCAATTTCCATCTCGATATTATCACCGGGCATAACCATTTCCACGCCTTCGGGCAGTACGGCCACACCGGTCACATCCGTCGTCCGGAAATAAAACTGGGGTCGGTAGCCAGAAAAGAACGGCGTATGACGGCCTCCCTCCTCCTTCGTCAGAATATAGACCTGGGCCTTAAATTTCGTATGGGGGGTGATGGAACCGGGCTTCGCTACAACCTGACCCCGCTCAACTTCTTCCCGCTTAGTTCCTCTGAGGAGCACGCCGATATCGTCGCCGGCCCGGCCTTCGTCCAAGGTCTTCCTGAACATTTCCACACCGGTGCAGACGGTCTTGAAGGTCGGGCGAATCCCGACGATTTCCACTTCTTCTCCCGTCTTGACGATACCTCTGTCTACTCTGCCCGTTACCACTGTCCCACGACCGGAGATGCTGAAAACGTCACCAATGGGCATAAGAAAGGGTTTGTCCAGAACACGCACGGGTTCGGGGATATAGTTATCAACGGCATCCATTAGTTCCCAGATGGATTTTGCGTCTTCAGAAGCGGAATCATCCGTTTCCAGCGCCTTAAGTGCCGATCCGCGGATAATGGGGATTTCATCTCCCGGGAACTGGTAGTCTTTCAGAAGTTCCCTGAGTTCCAGTTCGACCAGGTCAAGAAGCTCCGGATCATCGACGAGATCCACTTTATTCATATATACAATCACATAGGGAACCTGGACCTGCCTGGCAAGGAGGATGTGTTCTCTGGTCTGGGGCATGGGACCGTCGGAGGCGGCCACGACAAGAATGGCCCCATCCATATGGGCGGCGCCGGTAATCATATTCTTGATATAATCGGCGTGGCCAGGGCAGTCAACATGGGCATAATGCCTTTTGTCTGTCTGATACTCCACATGGCAGATATTGATGGTAACACCTCTTTCCTTCTCCTCCGGTGCATTATCGATGGAGTCAAAGGGCCTGAACTCGGCGAAGCCTTTCTTGGACAAGTGCTTGGTAATTGCTGCCGTCAATGTCGTTTTACCATGATCCACGTGACCAATGGTACCGATGTTCATATGCGGCTTTGTCCTTTCATATTTCTTCTTAGCCATCTCTACTTACCTCCTTCGTCTTTTGAAAAAATCTCTTATATGTTTATGACCCTTTGCTCGTGGACTGACCTATATTAATCCCTGCTTCAAAATCGATAATGGGCAAATGCCTTGTTGGCCTCCGCCATTTTATGAACGGCTTCCCGCTTTTTAATCGCCGCCCCTCTATTGTTGGCCGCATCGATTAGTTCCGCCGCCAGCTTTTCCCTCATTGTCTTATCCGTTCGCTCCTTCGCATGGGTAATCAGCCAGCGGATAGCCAAGGCAACCCGTCGCGACGGCTGAACCTCTGTGGGAACCTGGTAAGTCGAACCGCCGACTCTTCTCGATTTGACCTCAATTACCGGCTTCACATTATTCAATGCCTTTTCAAAAACATCCACCGGGGATTCCTTAACCCTTTTTTCAATAAGATCAAGGGCTCCATAGAGAATCGACTCCGCCGTACTTTTCTTTCCCTGCTTCAAAAGATTGTTGACGAACTGGGCCACCATCTTGTTGTGATATTTGGGATCCGGAATGATCTCTCTTTTCGTTACTTCTCGTCTTCTCGGCATGATGATTAACCCCGTTTAGCTCGGCTTTTTGGCGCCGTATTTGGATCTTCCCTGTTTTCTGCCCTGAACGCCTACCGCATCAAGGGTTCCACGGACAATGTGATAGCGCACCCCGGGAAGGTCCTTCACTCTGCCCCCGCGGACAAGGACTACCGAGTGCTCCTGAAGGTTGTGCCCCACACCCGGGATATAGGAAGTCACCTCGTATCCACTCGTCAGGCGCACCCTGGCCACTTTTCTTAAAGCCGAGTTCGGCTTTTTAGGCGTCGATGTATAGACCCGCACACAAACCCCCCGGCGTTGCGGGGAGCCGGCAAGGGCCGGTGTTTTCGTCTTTCCCTCTATCTTGGTCCTTCCCTTCCGGACCAACTGGTTTATCGTCGGCATTGCTCCTCCCAAAAAGCTTCAACTGTCTCTGCGGACAGGTACGGCAAAGTTTGGCTTATTACCAATAAGATGATCAGATGTCAAGCATTTTCTCATCCAAAATTCCATCCGAATCCCGGTTTTCAAGGACCACCGTGTCTTCCGTGAGTGTTTTTATGCCGAGTTTCCGGTACATGGGCAATCCCGTACCGGCAGGAATCAGACGTCCCATAATAACGTTTTCCTTCAGACCACGGAGATTATCAGTTTTACCGGCAAGACTTGCCTCCGTCAACACCCGCGTGGTCTCCTGGAAGGAAGCAGCGGAAATGAAGCTCTGGGTTGACAGGGAGGCCTTGGTAATGCCCAGCAGTATGGGCTTGCCAATTGCCGGTCTTCCCCCCTCCGCAACCACACGGTCATTCTCTTCCTGAAAGCGATGACGTTCCACTTGTTCATCGGCAATAAAAATGGTGTCCCCCGGATCGACGATCTTAATCCTCCTGAGCATCTGGCGCACGATAACTTCCATATGTTTATCGTTAATCTTGACGCCCTGGAGGCGGTAGACTTCCTGAACCTCATCGACAAGATAACGGGCAAGCTCCTTTTCGCCTTTAATCGACAAAAGGTCATGGGGGTTATTAACACCATCCATCAGGGGCTCCCCTTCCATTACCCGGTCGCCTTCCTGAACACTGACATGTTTACCCTTGGGGATAAGGTATTCCTTTTCCTCACCGCTGTCCGGCGTGATAATAACCTTTCTCTTGCCCTTGGCGTCCTTGCCATACGACACGACCCCCTTGATCTCACTGATCACGGCGTATTCTTTTGGCTTTCTTGCTTCAAACAGTTCGGCTACCCGGGGAAGACCGCCGGTGATATCCTTGGTCTTGGTTGTCTCCCTCGGAATCTTGGCAATTATATCTCCGGCGCTGGCCTGGTATCCTTCGGAAACAACGATATTGGCCCCCACCGGCAGGAGGTGACGGGCAACCACAGCCGTACCGGGAACCTTGGCCGTCCTGCCTTTCTTGTCTTTGATCGATACGCGGGGCCGCATATCCGTTCCCTTGGATTCGACGACCACCTTGCGGGAAAGGCCCGTTACTTCGTCAACCTGTTCCTGCATGGTCTTACCCTCGATGATGTCGCCGTACTTGATTATACCATCGACCTCGGCAAGGATCGGAATAGAGAAGGGATCCCACTCGGCAATCAGGGTCGCCAGCCGTTCCTGGCCTGTTTTGGCATCTTTGCCGGGACCATATACAATATCGCCCTCATTGACTTTCAGATGCGCCCCATAGGGAACAGGATATTTCCCCCGGTTTCGCCCCTGGTCATCAAGGATGTGGATTTCGCCATTGCGGTTCATGACGACAAGATCACCCATCTGAATCTTGACCGTAGTGAGGTTCACGAACTTGACGGTGCCGTCATGTCTGGATTGAAGAGTGGAATGTTCATCAAACTTAGCCGTCCCACCGATATGGAATGTTCTCATGGTCAACTGCGTACCAGGCTCCCCGATGGATTGGGCGGCAATAATGCCTACGGCTTCACCGATGTTGACAATATGGCCATGGGCAAGATCACGACCATAACACATGGCGCAGGTGCCATGCTTGGACTTGCAGGTAAGAACGGAACGAATGCTGACCCTCTCGATACCGGCGCGGTCGATTCTTTCCGATAAAGCCTCATCGATGGCTTCGTTTGCATGGACAAGGATTTCTCCCGTAAAGGGGTCTACTATCTCTTCCAGGGCAACCCTTCCCAGGACACGCTCTCCGGCTGTTTCAATGATCTCCCCACCTTCCATGAGGGCAGAGACGTAAATGCCGTCGATGGTCTCGCAATCCTCTTCGGTAATTATGCAATCCTGAGCGACATCGACCAGCCTTCTGGTTAAATAGCCTGAGTTGGCTGTCTTCAGCGCCGTATCGGCAAGACCTTTTCTGGCGCCGTGCGTGGAAATGAAGTATTGGAGAACCGTCAGTCCCTCACGGAAATTGGCGGTAATCGGCGTTTCGATGATTTCACCCGATGGTTTGGCCATAAGTCCGCGCATACCCGCCAACTGACGGATTTGAACGGCAGAACCCCGTGCTCCGGAATCGGCCATCATAAAAATGGGATTGAAGCTATCGGCCCGCCCCTTTTCTTCCGAAATGGTTGTAACCTCGGTTGTAGCGATACCGCTCATCATTTCCGCAGCGATTTTTTCCGTTGCCTGCGCCCAGATATCAATGACTTTGTTGTATCGTTCTCCATCCGTAATCAAACCATCCATGTATTGCTTCTGGATCTTCAACACATCCCTGTCGGCCCTTCCCACTATCTCCTTTTTATTGACGGGAATAACCATATTATGAATGGCAATGGATGCTCCTGAAGTAGTGGCATATTTAAATCCCAGGTCTTTGAGACGGTCTGCCAAAAGGACGGTGGTTTTCGCTCCACATGTCCGGTAGCTGTAGTCGATGAGGTTGGCAAGTTCCTTCTTGTTCATTACCTTGTTGACAAGATCAAAAGAAATGCCCCCCGGAATAACCTCATAGAGCATCATCCGCCCTACGGTAGTTTCCTTCTTTTCTCCGTTCACCCGGACCACAATCCGCGCATGCAGATCAACGCTGCCGGCATCGAGGGCTCTCCGCACCTCCTCGGGATCGGAAAATACCATCCCCGCCCCGCGCACGTTGTCTTTTGCCCGGGTCAGATAATAGATCCCGAGGACGATATCCTGGCTCGGAATAATGATCGGTTTCCCGTGTGCGGGAGACAGGATGTTGTTCGTAGACATCATCAACACCCGGGCTTCCGTCTGCGCTTCGATGGACAGGGGAACATGGACCGCCATTTGATCGCCGTCAAAATCGGCATTAAAGGCCGTACAGACCAGGGGATGGAGCTGGATGGCCTTACCCTCAATCAGGATCGGTTCAAAGGCCTGGACCCCCAGACGGTGCAGCGTGGGAGCACGGTTCAGCATCACCGGATATTCACGGACGACCTCATCTAGGGCATCCCAGACTTCCGATGGTTCGCGTTCCACCATTTTCTTGGCGCTTTTAACGGTCGTCACATAACCCTTTTCCATAAGACGGTTATAGACAAAAGGTTTGAACAGCTCCAGGGCCATCTGCTTGGGAAGGCCGCATTGGTGCAACCGTAAATCCGGCCCCACGGTGATGACGGACCGACCTGAATAGTCCACCCGTTTTCCCAAAAGATTTTGGCGGAAACGTCCCTGTTTTCCCTTGAGCATGTCGGACAGGGAGCGGAGAGGGCGCTTATTGGTGCCGGTTATCGCCCGGCCCCGGCGTCCGTTGTCGAACAGGACGTCTACAGCTTCCTGGAGCATTCGCTTTTCATTACGGATAATGATCTCGGGGGCATTGAGTTCCATAAGGCGTTTCAGCCTGTTGTTACGATTAATCACCCGCCGGTAGAGATCATTGAGATCTGATGTTGCGAAGCGGCCGCCATCGAGAGGAACGAGGGGGCGCAGATCGGGAGGAATGACGGGAAGAACGGTGAGAACCATCCATTCCGGCTTGTTTCCCGATTTCTTCAATGCCTCGACAACCTTAAGCCTTTTGACAAGTTTCTTCTTTTTTGTGTCCGATACGGCCGTCTTCAATTCCTCGCGCAGCTCCGCATCGAGATCGACCAGATTCAATTCTTCGAGCAGTTTTCGAACCGCCTCGGCGCCGATGCCCACCTCAAATGCGTCTTCACCATATTGCTCTTTGAGTTCATGGACTTCCTCCTCCGACAGCAGTTCCTTCTTTTTCAGGGAAGTGCCCTTGGGATCCATGACAATCCACGATTCGAAGTAGAGAACCTTCTCCAGTTCTTTGAGGGTGAGATCGAGAACGTTACCGATCCTGCTGGGCAGGCTCTTCAGGAACCAGATATGGGCTACGGGGGTGGCAAGCTTGATATGCCCCAACCTTTCCCGGCGCACCTTGGATTGAATGACTTCCACCCCGCACTTCTCACAGATAACACCCCGGTGTTTCATCCGTTTGTAGCGGCCGCAGAGACACTCATAGTCTTTGACAGGCCCGAAAATCTTGGCGCAGAACAATCCATCCCGTTCCGGTTTGAATGTTCGATAATTGATTGTCTCCGGTTTCTTGACCTCGCCGTTGGTATTCGGCCGCGCCGACCAGGAGAGGATCTTTTCCGGTGAAGCAATAGAAATCCGGATCGCATTGAAACGGATGGGATCCTTTGGTTTTTCAAAGTAGGTGAATACGTCTTCCACGCATGCTCTCCTTAACTTTATTCCTCGATTAATTCGACGTCCAGGCAGAGGCTCTGGAGTTCCTTGACGAGTACGTTGAAGGACTCCGGCAGGCCCGGTTCCAGGGTATGTTCCCCTTTGACGATGGCTTCGTACATTCTCGTTCTACCCGCCACGTCGTCCGATTTCACCGTCAGAAATTCCTGGAGGGCATAGGCGGAGCCGTAAGCCTCCATGGCCCACACTTCCATTTCTCCGAGGCGCTGTCCACCGAACTGCGCCTTGCCTCCCAAGGGCTGCTGGGTAACAAGAGAGTATGGCCCGATGGAACGGGCATGGATCTTGTTGTCTACCAGGTGATGGAGTTTCAGCATGTAGATCATTCCTACGGTAATCTCCTGGTCAAAGGGTTCTCCCGTCCTGCCGTCGAACAGGACCGTCTGGCCCTTCTCAGGAAGATTTGCCGTCTTGAGCATGTGACGGATTTCGCTTTCGTCGGCGCCGTCAAAGACGGGCGTTGAAAACGCCACCCCACTTTTCAATCTGTGAACAAGACGTTGTATTTCATCGTCAGTGGCAGCATTTACAAAACGTTCACACTCCGGCGATGCGTAAATAGCCTTGATTTCTTTCTTGACCAGCTCCAGATTCGCCTGCGCTTTCAACATCTGGTTTATTTTATCACCCAGGCCTTTGGCCGCCCAGCCGAGATGGGTTTCCAGAATCTGTCCCACATTCATGCGGGAGGGAACACCCAAGGGATTAAGAACGATATCGACATGAGTCCCGTCCGTAAAGAAGGGCATATCCTCTTCCGGCAGGATGCGGGAAAGGACCCCCTTGTTCCCGTGACGGCCAGCCATTTTATCTCCCACGGAGAGCTTCCGCTTGATGGCCACATAGACCTTCACCATTTTAATCACCCCGGGGGGCAACTCGTCGCCGGCCTTCAGTTTCTCAACCTTTTCCTTAAAATATTCATCAATAAGTTCGATCTTCCGGGCCAGGTTTTCATGGAGCATGCGGAGCTTTTCTTCCGTCTCTTCATCATCTACAAGGGCAATGTCCTTCCACAGATCAAAGGGTGTTTTATCTAAAAGCTCGTTTGTAATCACATCTCCTTTTTTGAAATAGACCTTTTTCTTTGCATCCGCGAGTTTGGCCGCCGTCGTCTTACCGGCAAGCATCTCCGAAATTCTGAGCCGCACGGAATCGAGAATAATCCGGATTTCATCAGTCCGGTCTTTTTCAATGGAACTCAGGGCTTCCTCTTCGATTTCCTGGGAGCGATGATCCTTTTCAACTCCCTTACGGGTGAAGATCTTGGCGTCAATGACCGTCCCCTCTACCCCGGGAGGCACCCGGAGGGATGTGTCTCGGACGTCACTGGCTTTTTCCCCAAAGATCGCCCGGAGCAATTTTTCTTCTGAGGATAACTGCGTTTCTCCCTTGGGCGTGATTTTTCCCACCAGGATATCACCCGGCTTGACGGAAACACCCATCCGAACGATACCGCTGTCATCAAGATTCTTCAGGGCCTCTTCACCGACATTCGGGATATCCCTGGTTATTTCCTCTTTCCCAAGCTTTGTATCCCTCGCCATGGTCTCGAATTCTTCGATATGAATCGAGGTGTAGATATCTTCCTTGACCACCCGCTCGCTGACTAATATGGAATCTTCATAGTTATAACCTCCCCAGGACATGAAGGCCACCATGACATTCCGTCCCAAGGCCAGTTCGCCGTTATCGGTGGCGGGACCGTCGGCAATAATATCACCCCGTCGCACCCGATCGCCTTTGACGGCAATAGGTTTCTGGTTGAAGCAGGTATCCTGATTGGAGCGTTGATATTTGATCAGATTATAGATATCCACGCCGATGTCCAGATTATCGTCCTCCGCCCCGTCACATTTCACGACGATTCGCGAGGCATCGACCGTTTCCACAACCCCATCCCTTTTCGCCGCCACAACGGCGCCGGAATCTCTCGCCACAATCGCTTCCATCCCCGTACCGACCAGCGGCACGGCGGGGCGCATGAGCGGCACAGCCTGTCGCTGCATGTTTGACCCCATGAGCGCCCGGTTGGCGTCATCGTGCTCAAGGAAGGGAATAAGCGTCGCGGCCACACTCACCAGTTGATTGGGGGAAACATCCATATAGTTGATATCGGAGGGTTCGACGGTGATGAAATCACCGCCCTTGCGGGCAGAGATCATCTCGCCGATAAACCTTCCCTCCTTATCGAGAGGGCGGTCCGCCTGGGCAACAATAAAATTTTCCTCTTCGATGGCCGTCATGTAGCGGACTTCGTCGAGAACCCGTCCGTCCTCGACAAGGCGATAAGGAGTTTCAATAAAACCGAACTCATTAACACTCGCATAGGTGCTCAGGGAAACAATAAGGCCGATGTTAGGCCCTTCCGGAGTTTCTACGGGGCAAATACGCCCGTAGTGGGTAGGATGGACATCCCGGACTTCAAATCCCGCCCTCTCTCTGGTAAGCCCGCCCGGACCGAGGGCGGAAAGCCTTCGTTTATGCGTAATCTCGGATAAGGGATTAGTCTGATCCATGAACTGAGACAGCTGAGAGCTGCCAAAAAACTCGTTTACCACGGCCGAGACCGGCTTGGCGTTGACAAGATCATGAGGCATCATGGTCTCAATATCTTGCAGGCTCATCTTTTCCTTGATTGCCCTTTCCATCCGGACCAAACCGATTCGATATTGATTTTCAATCAGTTCGCCAACGGACCTCACCCGCCGGTTGCCAAGATGATCGATATCGTCGACACTGAAATCACCGCCGCCGTTTTTCAGATCGATGAGATATTTCACCGCCGCCATGATATCTTCTTTTCTCAGAACCGTAACATCAGTGGGAACATCGAGACGGAGTTTATAATTCATCTTGGCGCGGCCGACATCGGACAGGTCATAGGTTTCCGGTTCAAAAAATAGGCTCCGGAAAAAAGCATTGGCCGTCTCCGGTGTGGGCGGATTGCTGGGCCGGAGGCGCCGGTATATTTCGATAACGGCATCTTCCACGGCTTCGATCCGATCGGCGAGAAGGGTGTCTCGAATCGACGCGTTAGCCCGCTCTTCATCAAGGTGGATGAAACGTACTTTATTGATATTGTTGGCATGCAAGAGCTTCAGGCCATCCAGGGTAAGTTCTTCGTTACATCGAAGCAGTACTTCTCCCGTCTGAGGATCCAGGACGTCCGAGGAAAGGATCTTGCCGATGACATCGGTTTCATCAATGGCGATGCGGCTGATTCCCGCTTCAGACATCTTCTTCAACAATATTTTGTTGATTTTTCTACCCTTTTTAACAATGACTTCTCCCGATTTGAGATCCTTTATGTCATCAGGGGCCTTCTCACCCATGAGCGACCCATCGACAGCCATGAAAAACTGGTCCTTATCCAGAAATACCGTTTCAATGCTGTAGAAATAATTCAGAATGGATTCGGTCGAATTACCCATGGCCTTCAACAGGATCGTAACCGGCATTTTACGTCTGCGGTCAATGCGCACGTAAAGAATATCCTTCGAATCGAATTCCAGATCCAGCCAGGACCCCCGAATGGGGATCACCCGGGCCGAATAGATAAGTTTCCCGCTGGCCAGGGTCTTCCCCTTGTCGTGATCGAAAAAGATTCCCGGAGAGCGATGGAGCTGGCTGACGATTACCCGTTCCGTTCCATTGACGATGAACGTCCCGTTTTCGGTCATCAAAGGAACTTCACCGAAGTAAATTTCCTGCTCCTTGATATTACTTATCTGCTTCTGACCCGTACCCGGATCAACGTCAAAGATCAGCAGCCGTACCACTATCTTCAGTGGGGCCGCATAGCTCATTCCCTTCTGAATGCATTCCTTGACATCGTAGCGAACGGAGCCGATCTTGTAACTAACGAATTCAAGAGAGCATTTCTTGCTGTAGTCAGAAATGGGAAAGACACTCTTAAAGGCCCCCTGAAGACCGAAATTTCCCCTTTGCTCAAGAGGCGTCTCCCTCTGGAGAAATTTTTCATACGATTTGACCTGGATATCGATCAAATTGGGAATATCTACGATCTTCTTTATCCGTCCGAAAATTTTTCGAAACTCGCCCATATTATCCTTTCGGTTTCGCGATCTCAGTAAGCCGTCCTGGAGGTTACTACTTAACCTCTACGGTACCGCCGACTTCTTCAATCTTCTTCTTTATATCCGCCGCCTCATCCTTTGAGACCGCTTCTTTAATAGGTTTTGGCGCACCGTCGACAAGGTCCTTCGCTTCTTTCAGTCCCAGACCCGTGATGGCCCTGACAACCTTGATGACCTGAATTTTCTGTTCGCCGAATCCGGTCAGAATGGCATCGAATTCTGTTTTTTCCTCCACTTGCGCCGCTGCATCACCACCCGCCGGAGCGGCTGCGGCAACCATCATCGGGGCCGCTGCAGAAACACCAAGCCGCTGCTCCAATTCCTTGACCAACTCGGAAAGATCAAGAACCGTCATTTCTTCAATAAATTTTACCACGTCTTCTTTGGTTATCTGACTTGCCATCTTCGCTTCTTCCTTCCTGTATTATTATTTATTGTGCTGATTCTTTTTTCATACGGTAGGCGTCGAGAACCTGTACCATGCCTCGGGGCACAGCACTCAAGACACTTACCAAACCTGTCGGAACACCGATGAGTACCGATAGCAGCCTTGACAGGAGGACATCCCGGCTGGGCAGAGTAGCGACGGCATTAACCTGCTCCCTGCTCAACACCTTCCCCGACATCATGGCCGCTTTGATCTCCAGTTCAGCATTCTTCTTTGCGAACTCCACAAGCACCTTAATCGGTTCCACAACATCCTTGTCTGTCATAATCAGAGCCAAAGGCCCTTTGACGTGTTCATTCATGACGCTGAAATCCGTCCCCTGCGAAGCTATGCGCAGCAGCGTATTCTTGACCACATGGATGTCGGAACCGGACTTGCGCAGGGCTACGCGCAAGGATGTAATACGAGCCACATCCATTCCCGAGTAACCGGCAAGAACCGCAAGTTTAAAATCTTTCAACTTTTCGTGAAGTTCTGCAATAACCTGCTCTTTTTCCTTTCGATCCAATCTTCAACCTCCTTTCGTGTATCTATTGTCGCCTGAAGGGTATCCCAATCATCCAACAGGCCCTATGCAACCGAAAGTTCCAAAACTGCAGGTAACAGGAAAAAAAGACGATGATGACCGATGTTAATCATGGTTTTTCTCTCGTCTAGGCAGGCCCGTTACTACCGTTTAAACATCTGTACCTGCGGTCTCAGACTTAGTTAGTTAGCAAACTCTTGAGCTATCTACTGCGGACTTTATATATTTTTCACATCCAGCGGATCGACCTTAACCCCCGGACCCATGGTGGAGGAAAGGGAAATGCCCTTCAGATAGGTTCCCTTACTCGCGGCCGGTTTCAGCTTGATGATGGTTTCAACAACAGCGGCAATATTCTCCAGAAGTTTATCGGCGCCAAAGGAGACCTTTCCCACCGGGGTATGGACAATGCCGGCTTTCTCGACGCGAAACTCCACTTTACCTGCCTTTAGTTCCGCCACGGCCTTGGCAACTTCGAATGTTACCGTTCCCACCTTCGGATTGGGCATGAGCCCCCTCGGACCCAGAATTTTTCCCAGTTTTCCGACACTCCCCATCATATCCGGGGTCGCAACCACCCGATCGAAATCCAGCCAGCCCCCCTTGATTTTTTCAATCAAATCGTCAGCTCCGGCATAGTCCGCTCCGGCATCGAGGGCTTCTTTCTCTTTATCTCCCTTCGTAAAAGCCAGGACCCGAACCGTTTTGCCCAAACCGTTAGGAAGAACTACACTGCCCCGGACCATCTGATCGGCATGCTGGGGATTGACGCCCAACCGCAAGGAGATCTCCACCGTCTCATCGAACTTGGCCCTCGTTGCCCCGATCAGAAGTTCGATTGCCTCCCTCAGCAAATAGCGCTTCCCCGGTTCCACCTTCTCTTTTGCCTTAATAAATGCTTTGCCTCTATTCGTCATGATCAAACCTCAAACAACGTGAGTTTATCCCTCGATTGTAATTCCCATAGAGCGTGCCGTGCCCTCGATGACACTTATGGCGCCTTTTATATCCACTGCATTGAGATCATTGAACTTCTGTTCTGCAATATCCATGATCTGCTTGGACGTCACCGTTCCCACCTTTTCCTTGTTCGGATTTCCGGACCCTTTAGCGATTTTTGCCGCTTGCTTGATAAGCACCGATGCCGGGGGCGTCTTCGTCACAAACGTGAAGGATCGATCGGCATACACGGTAATCACGACAGGTATAACCGTGCCCTCCTGGCTCTGCGTCATGGCATTGTACGCCTTACAGAACTCCATGATGTTCACACCATGCTGACCAAGGGCCGGTCCGATCGGCGGGGAAGGAGTGGCCTTACCTGCCTTGATCTGCAGCTTTATGTTTGCAATTACCTTTTTCGCCATAATTTTCCACCTTATTTATGAAGATTTTAATTCTGGACAACCTGGATAAAATCCAGTTCCACTGGTGTGGATCTTCCAAAAATACTGACGATGACTCGCAATTTCCCCTTCTCCGGTTTGACTTCATCAATAACGCCGTCAAAATTGGTAAAAGGCCCATCGATGATGCGGACATGGTCGCTGACTTCGAACTTGAACTTTGGTTTCGGCTTAAGCGTGCCTTCATCGATCCGGGTGCGAAGAACTTCAACGTCCCGGTCGGGGATGGGAAAGGGCTTTTCTTTCCCGCCGATAAAACCGGTTACCTTCGGTGTGTCTTTGACAATGTGCCACGTCTCGTCATTCAATTCCATCTGCACGAGGATATATCCCGGAAAGAACTTCCTTTTGGAGGTCTTTTTTTCCCCGGAAACAAGTTCAACAATGTCTTCCTCCGGAATCAGGACATCCGAAAAAAAGTCCTGCTTCCCGGCCGCATCAATTCGTTCCTGCAGAGAAAGCTTGACCTTGTTCTCATAACCAGAATAGGTGTGCACAACATACCATTTATGAGCCATGGTCTTATCCCAACAATAATTTAATCAATTTGGTCAGACCAAAATCCACGATACCGAGAAACACAGAAACGATGGCAACCACAACAATTACGATCGATGTCGAAGCGAACGTCTGCTTCGGCGTCGGCCAGGTAACCTTTTTCAGTTCCACTTTCGCCTCGGAAAGAAATACTTTGATTTTGTCAATCCAAATCTTAAATTTATCCATCCAGATTACCCAGATTACCGTTCAATAAAAATGGCAGGCCAGGAGGGACTTGAACCCCCAGCATCCGGATTTGGAGTCCGGCGCTCTATCCATTAGAGCTACTGGCCTGTATAATATTCAACATGATGACGGAGCAGAAAAATCTACTTCGTCTCCCTATGAGCCTTATGGGACCGGCAGAACTTGCAGAACTTCTTCAGTTCGAGTCGACTCTGCATGGTTCGCTTATTCTTTGTGGTTGTGTAATTCTTCTGCTTACACTCCGTGCAAGCCAAGGTAATAATATTTCTCATAACTTTAACCACCTTTAATCTTTAAGTGGAGCCCACGACCAGGATTGAACTGGTGACCTCATCCTTACCAAGGATGTGCTCTACCGACTGAGCTACGTGGGCAAATCTTTCCTGATGGAGCGGGAAACGGGATTCGAACCCGCGACCCTCAGCTTGGAAGGCTGACGCTCTAGCCACTGAGCTACTCCCGCATCTACTTTTCCAGGATTGCCATCGGCAACGACACTCGCTGCGTTAAAAATGGTGGAGGGGGGAGGATTTGAACCTCCGTAGGCTGAGCCGGCAGATTTACAGTCTGCTCCCTTTGGCCACTCGGGAACCCCTCCATCGAAATTCATATTCATTATTATGAAGCTGGCGATGGGACTCGAACCCGCAACCTGCTGATTACAAATCAGCTGCTCTACCTGTTGAGCTACGCCAGCAAAACGCAGTTCGCTAATCATTCAAAGAGCTTGCACAAACAAGGCACCTTCGGCTAAACCACGCCGAAAATGCGAATTGGGGACTTTAGATTTATTGATTTATTTTGTCAAGCACTTTTTAGCATCATGTATTCATAGGTACAGGCGACAATCAGAAACATCAAACCATAAATATTTGATTTGATGATTGATTTGTCTATATTCACATCATCCGTGTCTCCAGAAACTACCCTGCGGGGTGTCATAAACATCGATACCCAAGGCAGCGAGTTTCTCCCGAATGACATCGGCCTCCTGCCAGCGTTTTTCTTTCCGCATGGCGTTTCGCTCATCCAACAATTGCAAGATCTCGCTACCTATCGTTTCTTCTTCAAAATGCATGATTCCGAGCACACTGTCCAGCCCCGACATCACCTCCAGGATGCTGTCTCTTTCCCTTTGCTTGAACTGCCCCTGGGCCAGGGGGACGCTGACCTTATTGATAAAATCGAAGAGGGAAGCAAGGGCGCCGGAGATATTTAGATCGTCATCCAGGGCACTTGAAAAGCCCTGCTTGACATCATAGATCCACTGATCCGTGTCGGAGAAACCTGCGCCGGGAGTAAAACGGATCAGGCGCTGGATGAAATGATTCAACTTGCGGACCGTATTTTTTGCCGTTTCCATTGCTCCCCAGGAAAAATTCAGGGGCTTACGGTAATGGGAACCGAGCAGAAGGAAACGGACCTCCCGGCCCTGGCAGCCTCTATTTTCCAGGTCTTCCATTGTCAGGACGTTGCCCAGGGAACGGGACATTTTCTTACCGTCGATCATTACCAGTTCCGTATTGAGCCAATAGTTGGCCATCCCCTTTCCTGTTGCCGCCTTGCCGATGGCCAGGACATTTTCACAGTGGGGAAAGGTAATATCGGCGCCACTCGCATGAATATCAAAGGCCTCTCCCAGGTATTTCAGGGAAATGGCGGCGCACTCAAGGTGCCAGCTTGGCCGGACGCTCCCCCAGCGGGTCTTGAAATACACGCCCTTCTTCAACTCGCTGAGGGTGGAGCGCTTCAGCAGGGCAAAATCCACGGGGCTATCCTTTTCGTAATCATCCAGATCAATAGTTCGGCCATGCTGAACCTTGCTCAGATCGACGTTGGAAAGCTTCCCGTAATCATGAAACTTTGAGATGTCAAAATAGACGGATCGCAACTTTTCATACGCATATCCCTTGCCTACCAGTTTCTCGACCATCCGGATCATATCCTCGACATGCTCGCTTGCCTTGGGATAGACCTCATCGCGCTTGATGCCCAGCTTATCAATATCCCTTAAAAATGCCTCCGTGCACCGGTTCGTATACGTGGAAAGATCGGTGTTGGTGCGCTCCGCGCCCCGTATAGACCGATCCGCCAGATCTACGATATTGGTCACATGCTTGACCGTATAGCCCCTATATTCGAGGTATCTCCGCAGGAGATCGGACACGACAAATCTCCGGTAACTGCCGATATGGGGCACGTCATGGACGGTCGGCCCACAGGAATAAACACGTACCTCTTCGGGGCGCAGGGGTCTGAAGAAGTCCTTCTGACGGCTCAGGGTGTTGTAGAGGCGAAGCGTCGTCTCCCGCCGGTCCGCAAACAGATCCGTGCTGAGATACCGTTCGCCGCTGTCCGGGAAAATGACCACAATTATTCCTTCGGCCAGGTCTTTGGCCTTCTGGAGGGCGACATGCATGGCGGCGCCGGAACTCATTCCCACAAGCAAGCCCTCTTCCCGGGCAAGGCGCCGGGACATTTCAAAGGCGTCCTCGTCAAGGATGTTAACCTTTTCATCGAGGCAATTCTTGTCAAAGATCCCGGGCCGATAAGATTCCTTCATATTCTTGAGACCCTGGATCTTATGTTGGAGATAGGGCTCGACGCCGATGATCTTGACGGCCGGGTTGTATTCCTTGAGGCGCCGGGATATGCCCATAGCCGTTCCCGTCGTCCCCAGGGCAGCCACTACCATGGCCACCTTGCCGGCGGTCTGCTGCCATATTTCCTCCGCCGTACCCTCGTAGTGGGCCAGGATGTTGTCGGGGTTGTTGAACTGATCCGTTCCGAAGTATTTATCCGGATGCTCCCGCATCATGTGATAGGCCATCTCGATGGCCCCATCGGTGCCAAGATTGGCCGGGGTAAAGAACAATTCGGCCCCCATGGCCTTCAGGATCTTTTTTCTTTCTTCGCTGGCCGCCTCCGACATGGTCAGACAAAGCCGGTATCCCCGGGCGGCAGCCACCAGGGCCAGACCGATGCCCGTATTGCCGCTGGTCGCTTCCAGGATAATTTTGTCTTTCGTAAGTTCCCCCCGCTTCTCGGCGCCGCTGATCATAGCGAGGGCCGCCCGGTCTTTTATAGACCCCCCGGGATTAAAACACTCCATTTTGGCAAAAATCTTGACCCCCGGAATGCTGTGGAGACGGCAGATCTCCACCAGAGGCGTATTGCCGATTGTTTCAAGAATGCTGGCGCAGGAGGGTTTCATAAGTTGCTCAACTGTCAAATTTTGGAATAGGAATTTTGACAAAGGGCACCCCTTCCTCGCGGAGCACCTCTTCATCCCTTTCCGTCGTAACGCCACGGATATTGCGTCGTTCTTCCTCACCGCGGTGGATCCGGACGGCAACTTCAGCAAACTGTTCACCGACATTGTCAAAATATTTGTCGATCTGCTGATGCAACTGTTCCAGATATTTCAGGGGGGAGATTACCACATCGGTGCGCTTTTCTGCCGGGCCCTTATCCTTTCCCAACAGCGTCACGGAGGCGGGAACAATTTCCGTCTCCATGCTTCCGCACACGGGGCAGGTAATCAATTTGCCGGACCGCTGCGTTTCAAAGGCCTGTCGATCCTGAAACCAGCCTTCGTATTTGTGTCCATGATCACAGCGCAACTCATAAATAATCACGCATCATCTCCATAAAAAAAAGAAAAAAATGGGTTTTTGCCAATCCATCAAAAATAACATTGGACTTTTGCCAAGTAATTTTATATTTGACCACCGAGTCGGGATGTGGCCCAGCCTGGTAGGGCACTGCGTTCGGGACGCAGGAGTCGCGCGTTCAAATCGCGCCATCCCGACCATTTATTTATGATCAGCCTCCCACCACCGACGCCATTTTGAAAATGGGTAGATACATGGCGATGATCATGCCGCCGACCACGCCGCCCAGAAAGACCATCATAAAAGGTTCCAGGAGCGCCGTCATGGCGTCCACGGCCGTATCCACTTCATCGTCATAAAAATCGGCAATCTTGGCAAGCATGGTATCCAGTGCCCCCGTCGCCTCTCCGACGGCGATCATCTGCACTACCATCGCCGGGAAAATATCCGTTTCCGCCAGAGGTTCGGCGATAGTCTTTCCTTCCGCGATACTCCTTCGGGTTTCCATAAGGGCCCTCTCGATAATGACGTTTCCCGCCGTCTTGCTGACAATGGCCAAGCCCTCCAGGATGGGCACCCCGCTGGACATCATGGTGGACATGGTCCGCGTGAATTTGGCAACAGCTACCTTTCTCAGCAGGTCGCCAAAAACAGGTGTTTTCAGCACCGTCTTGTCGAACAGATAGCGGCCGCGCTCGGTCGCCACAAAGCGATTGAAGGCAAAAAATGCCAATCCGACGGCGCCGAACATCACGAGGAAATACTTCTGGGCAAAGGCGCTGGCGTTGACGAGAAACTGGGTAGGACCGGGCAGTTCTCCCCCCATCCCTTCAAACATCTTCTGAAAAACGGGTATGACCTTGAGAAGCAGAAGGGCGACGACGCCGACGGAAATGACCAGCACGCTCGCCGGGTACGTCATGGCCCCCTTTACCTTGGCTTTCAGCTTCATCGCCTTTTCCATATAACTGGAAAGGCGTTGCAGGATGACATCGAGGATGCCGCCGCTTTCTCCCGCCGCCACCAGGTTTACAAACAGGTTATCGAAGATATTGGGATATTTTTTCAGGGCATCGGACAGGGTGGATCCTCCTTCGATGTCTTCCTTGATCGCGGCAATGACCTTGGCAAAGGTCTTGTTCTGCTCCTGCTGCGCCAGAAGTTCCAGACATTGAATCAGGGGGAGGCCGGCATTGATCATGGTCGCAAAGATACGGGCAAAGACCACGACATTTTTTTCGGTTATTTTCTGTTTCAGGAAGGGAAGGTATTCTTCGAGACCCTTGGGCTTGGCCTTGATATTTATGGAACGATAACCCTGACGGCGCAGCATGCCGCGGGCATTTGCCTCATCGACAGCGTCCAATTCGCCCTTTTTTATCTCACCCCTTCTGGTCGTCCCTTCCCAGATGAATACCGGCATATGATCTCCTATCTGGCCTTAATAGAATTCGCCGTCACCAACAGATTATTCTTCAGTTTCCCGAGGATTCGTAAGCCCGCGGAAAATCTCATGCATGACAATCCCTGTCGCCACCGAGACATTAAGGGAACCTATTCTTCCTATCATGGGAATCGATAAAAGGAAATCACATTTTTTTCGGATCAGTTCCCTGAGCCCCTGGCCCTCGCTGCCCATGACCAGGGCAATCTTGCCGGCAAAGGGCGCCGAACGCGGATCAAGTCCCGCCCCGGCGTCCGTCCCGTAGATCCAAAAGCCATTTTCCTTCAAGGTATCGATAGTCCGGGACAGATTGGCAACCATTGTCACCCGTACATGATGCGCCGCACCGGACGATGCTTTGACAACCGCCGGTGTCACGGAAGCGGCGCGGTCCTGGGGAATGATCACCCCGGAAGCTCCGAAACAGTGGGCGGTGCGGATAATGGCCCCGAGGTTCTGGGGATCCGTAATGCTGTCAAGAACGACAACTATCTGCCCCTGGAGAGTTGCTTGAGGATGCTGAAGTATCTCCTCCAGATCGACGTAGGCATAAGGCCGGATCGTGCCCACGATCCCCTGATGCACCCCGGAGCCGGTCAATCTGTCCAGTTTCGCCCGCTCGACCTCCACCACGGGAACAGAAAAACGGGAGGCTTCTTCCAGTATCTTAAGGATCTGCTCACCCTTTCTACCGGGGGTGACGGCAATTTTCAATATTTCCCGGGGATTGTTTCTAATGGCTTCCCAGAGGGGGTTTATCCCGTAAATCACCTGGGATGATTTTTTCTTGATATCCGGGGCGCTCTTCATCTTTGTCACGGGCGTGTCACCGTCGCGTCACCTTCACCGCTGAGATGGCAGGTTGTTCAAAGGGAACCTCTTGTCTGCAATCCTCTGGCAATGGCTTCCACGATCCGGTCCGCCTCGGAGGCCGGATTTGCCGCCATGCGGATGGGCCTGCCGACGACGAGATAATCAGCTCCCGCCAAGATGGCCTCTTCGGGGGACAGTGTCCTTTTCTGATCATCTCCGGCAACGGCGCCGCTCCCCCTGATACCGGGGGTAACAATAACAAAATCCTCTCCGCAGGCCTTCCGGATGGCCTCGATCTCCCGGGGGGAAGCCACCACCCCCGCCAAACCGGCATCCTGAGCCATGCGGGCAAAATTCAGGACTGCGTCCATCGTTGTCATATTAATCCCGATTTCACGTAAATCCTCATCGCCAAGGCTGGTCAAAACCGTCACGGCAATAAGGACGGGCGCCGGCGCACGCAGACGCGCCGCCGCCTCGTTTGCCGCGACCGCCGCCGCGGCCATCATACTGCGCCCTCCGGCGGCATGGACGTTGAACATGGCCACCCCCAGGCCGACAGCCCCTTCCGCCGCTCTCGCTACGGTATTGGGTATATCGTGATATTTCAAATCGAGAAAGACGCGGGCCCCACGTTCATGGATCTGAGCGATAAGCGCCGGGCCATAAATCGTAAAGGCTTCCTTGCCGACTTTAAAGAGGCCGACATGTCCCTGCAGACTCTCGACCCACGACAGGACCTCTTCCATCCCGCCGCGGCCGATATCCAGCGCAAAAATCAGACGGTCTTGAGGACGATCATTCCGTGTATTCGTCATCATCAATGAACTCGGTGTGGTCGAGAATGGGCAGGAAATTGTCCTTCGTATATCTCAGGTTCTCCGGATGGGCATAAAGAACTTTGCCCGCGGCTATCTCCCTGAGCGCCGTGACGACTTCCCGGTTGTTCCGTACTTCCCCCAGGGGCATGGGCTTCGCTCCCTTGATGAGCTGTATAGCCCGCTGGGATGTCAGTTGCACCAGGGCAAAACGGTTTTTTGCTTCTCGCAGCGAGTCTTCAACAGTAATTCTAGCCATACAAATATTCTACCTCCATTTACCAACTACAAATAATGATTATGCTTCTTTCATAAAACGGTCAATGACAAGGCTTTGCCGGTCTTTTCGACACTTTTCCGCCAGATAGACGGCCCGCAATCTCTCAACCGCGCTCTCCAAACGATCATTGACAATTATATAATCATACCAGAAAACTTCCCTGATTTCATCCTTTGCTTTTTGAAAGCGTCTTTGTCGGGTCTCATCATCTTCAGCCCCGCGTTTCTGCAAACGCTTTTTCAACTCTGCGAGATCGGGGGGCAGCACAAAAACAAAGACACCGTCGGGATATAATTCCTTGAGCGCCCTGGCCCCACGGGGTTCCACATCCAGGATCAGGTCCTCCCCTCGGGACCTAATCTCCTCAACCACCTGGCGAGATGTCCCATAGAAATGGCCGTAATTTTCCGCCCATTCGGCAAATTCTCCGTTTTGCACTTTTTCTTTGAATGCAGCTTCCGTGACAAAATGATAATCCCGGCCGTCAACCTCTCCCGAACGCGGTCGTCTGGTTGTATAGGAGACGGAAAACCTGATATCCGGGAACTGCCGGAATATATGCCGGCAGATGGACGTCTTGCCGGTCCCGGAGGGCGCCGAAATGATTATGACAAGAGCATTATTCGACATTCTGGATCTGCTCCCTCACTTTTGCCAGTTCACTCTTGATCTCAATAACCTGACGGGCGGTTTCCCCGTCTCCGCTCTTGGACCCGATGGTGTTGATTTCCCGATTCATCTCCTGAATGAGGAAATCCACCTTGCGGCCAATGGCTTCTTCCCCGGCAAGGAGTTCCATGAACTGATCGATATGGCTTTCCAGGCGGACCACCTCTTCGGTGATGTCACTTTTCTCGGCCAGTATTGCCACCTCCTGATGAATGCGGGCCTCGTCGATGATCATGCCCTGGGTCAACTCTCTGACCCGGTCGCTGAGACGCTGGCGATATTCGACGACCACTTCCGGCGCCCGCAGGGCAATAATCCGCAGCAACTGTTGAATTTTATTCATGCGGCAAGCGAGGTCCCGGCCGAGGGCCTCCCCTTCCGTTATCCTCATGTCCGTCAATTTATCCATCGCCTCGGCAAGGCCCCCCTCCAGGCCTTTCCAGAGAGAGGCAACGTCTTCCTCCACTTCCTTCGGAACATACAAGTCCCGGAATCCGGAAATCATCTCCAGGGTCACTTCGCCGGGAAGGTGAAGCTCCTCCTTGATCTGGCTGAGGAGGGAATAATACTGACGGACCAGGGGGAGGTTCAACATCAGCGTTTGCGTCCCGTCCTGATTAGCTTCATTGTCCATGCGGATGGAGACTTCTATTTTCCCCCGGGAGAAGCGCTCGCCTATCTTCTTCTTGATTTCCGTCTCCAGGGGAAAAAGCGTTGCCGGCATGCGCAGGAAAATTTCCAGATAACGGTGGTTCAGCGATTTCATCTCCACCTGGATCCTTTTGCCGGTCGAAATAGCTTCTCCCCGGCCGAAACCGGTCATACTTTTGATCATGATGCTTCCTTCCTGATTTTTTTCAGTTGCCAGAGGTATTTCTTCCTGATGATATTGAGCATATGGACGGCCTCCGCGGAAGCGTAGTCGGGATATGACCAGGGAAGAGATTGAAAAGATCCGTCGCAGTATATCATCGTTAAATCCGCATAAATCCCGTCCCGAAGATAGGGCCGGTGGGTATACCCCTTCCCCGTCGCCAGGATCAGATGAGCCGGGGCAATATAGCCCGGATCAATATTGACTTGCCGCGCTTCCCCTTCGGAAAACCGTATCTCCAGGTCGTTGGTCCAGTTTTTGATGTCCGGCAGCGTCTCCGGGGGCACATGACCGCCGAAGGAGACAAATCTGCGGACCAAGGCCCGGCCCATCTCTTTTTCATAATAATTAGTATAGTTGAAAGGGAGATAGGGACTGAGATAATCCGTCTCCCCGAAGCGCTCCCTCAGGATTGCCAGAACATGACAGATTTTCTCCCGGTCGGTCGCGATAAGGCTCATGACCAGATTTACCGGCGCCGCCGTTCGGGGACAGCTCATAGGGTCCTTTTCAGTTCCTTCCGTGTCACCGTGGCCGTGCCCACTTTGCCGACGGCGATGCCCGCCGCCCGGTTGGCGATAAACGCCGCCTCCCGGAATGTCGCTCCCGAAGCCATGGACAGAGCGAAAACACCTATGGCCGTATCGCCGGCGCCGGTGACGTCAAAAACCTCGCGCGCCTCGGAGGAAAATTCCGTATGGCGGATCGATCCATCCCGCTCAAAAAGGCTCATCCCCTCTTCCCCCCGCGTAATGAGGAGGGCCTTGAAATCATAATTTCTTATCAGCTCCCTCCCCGCCTTGACAAGGGAGGCCCGGTCGACAATTTCAAACCCCACCGCTTTTCCGGCCTCATGGTGGTTGGGCGTAACAATGTCAAAGCCCTGGTAACTGGCAAAGTCCGTCTTCTTGGGGTCAACGCAAACCACGACCCCCGATCCGGAGAAGATCCGGCGGATTCCCTGCAGCAGGGGCTCCATGACCACCCCTTTGCTGTAATCGGAAATGACCACCGCTCCCAGTTCATCACGGATGGTAGCCATGTAGCTTATCATTTTATCAATTGTTTCTTCAGTTATCGGCAAGCGGCTCTCCCGGTCGAAACGGACGACCTGCTGACCATGAGCCACGATACGCGTTTTCAGGGTCGTGGGCCGCAGGTCCTCCCGGATAATGCCTGCCGTCACGATTTGTTTCTTCTGCAATTCCGCCAGTAAACGCTCCCCCGTTTCATCGGCGCCGATAACCCCAACCCCGTAAACCATGCCCTCCATGGCATGGATGTTGTTCATGACATTCGCCGAACCACCCAATAACATATGGTCGGAATGAACATCCACGACGGGAACGGGGGCCTCCGGGGAAATCCTGGCCACCCGCCCCCGGATAAAATGGTCCAGCATGATATCCCCCACGACCAGGACCTTGGCATGAACGAATTGATCCATGATTTCGAGGATGCGCTTACGTGTGAACAGGCGGCTCATAAGCGAGCGATACTCCTTGATCGGAAATATTTCCGTAAAGTAATTGATCTGTTTATTGTAAGAGCAGCCATTTTGTCAATAATAAAATTATAACCTTCGGTGATATACCTCTAAAAGAGCTTGTGGCGAATCTCCAGCGGGCGGTGCTTCGCCCCGCCCCATCGACGGGACGGAGGAGATGGCAATCCTGATGGAGGGATACACCCTGATCACGAAGACAGACGAGCAGACTGGCGAATTTATGAGCTTCCCCTGACGGTAATTATCGGAAAATGACGGCAACCAAACTCGAATGCTTTCCGGCAGTCATCCGGGAACACCTCTTTACGTCGCACCGCTTTTTTAGCCGGGTCCATTTTACATTGATCGGATAAGCGCTCTCTGTTAATCTAACGATCATGAAACTGCCCTTCCGCGTCAATGATATGCTGTTGGTCTTCGTGGTCCTTTCTTCCATGATCGTCGGGATCGTTTACCCCGACTTCGGCGCTTATTTTCAGGCGATGCCTATGTATTGCCTGATGGCGCTGTTTTTTCTCAGTTACCTGTCCATCGAACTGGATGCCGTCCGGAAGGCGATGCAACGCTATCACCGGAAAATCCTGACCTTTACCCTGTTGAAGAGCATTCTCCTGCCCGTCCTGCTGTTTTATATTTTCGCTCTCCTTGCCCCGGCCTATGCCCTGTCCGCCCTGCTGCTGACGGGTGTATCCGCCGGGGTCGTGGCCCCCTTCATATCCAATCTCGTGAGAGGCAACAGCTCCCTTGTCCTTGTCGTCGTGGTAATTACCTCTTTTCTGACGCCGATTACATTGCCGATCCTCATTGAGCTCGTTGCGGCGAAGCAAGTGGAGATTCCCCTTTTCGGGATGATCCGCATGCTCGCATTGGTGATTTTCGTTCCCATTCTGGCCGTTGAAGTCCTGAGACGCCTGACCCCGGACCTGCTGAAGCATCTGATGAAAAAACACTTTCCCATTTCGCTCGTGCTTTTTGCCGTTATCAATCTGGGGGTGTTCTGGCGCTATTCGTCTTTTTTCAAAAAGGAACCCCATGCGATTGTCATGGCGTCCGTCGTTGCCGTCCTGCTGTCTGCGATCTACTGCATCATCGGCATTTTCTTTTTCAGGAAAAGTTCCCTGGAGAATCAGCTGGCCGGCGCGGTCATGCTGGGAAATATGAACAATGTATTGGTGATTGTTTTTTCCTCTGAATTCTTCGGCCCTGTCGAAACGATGGTCGCCGCCATGTATATTATCCCTTTTTTCAGCCTTGTGATCCCCCTGAGATACTATCGCCACCTAAAAACAAAGGCCGCCTGACCGGACGGACGTCAATCTTAAGGAAAGAAGCGTTAAAGAGAAGCGGCACTATATTTTCCTACCTGCTTAACGGGTATTTGTCAAAACATCGTTAATTTAACATGAAACAGGCAGCAATTAACGTTTTTTATAGAACCGTTCCCTCTATTTGTCCTCGCTTTTCTTCTTTGCAGGCGTCTCAGCATTGCCGAGTCGCTTGCGCTGTTTGGTATCGATCTTCTTGATGCTTTCCACCACCGGCAATTCTTCGGGCATCGTGCCGCCCAATTCCCGGATGGTTTGCCGCACCTTCGCGCCGACTTCACGATGCGTCCGGTTCGCGGCGTCTTTCCCTTTCACCTCGTCCCGGCGCAGTTTTTCCTCCGCCTGAGTCGCGCGAAACAGGTTCGCCGCCAGTTCCGTGCTGCCCATGTGATCCAGAATCTTCTGGCTCTTTTTCAAACCTTTCCGTCTGTGAATGTCGTCCTGTTTCATCCCACCGTAAAGCCCCATATAACCGTGATTCTGAAAAATAGCGTAATCTATGGGCTCAATGACGCCCGCATCCCTGGCCGCATCAGCCAACTGAACATTGTGGCGGCGCATCTCTTCGCGCAGCAGAACCCGCCGTTCATCCTCGATGCGCCCGTCCGCCAATTCCTGCCGCCGCGTCTGGATGGCAAAATAGGTTTGACCATGCGCCACAATCTCCTTGTTGGGATCAGCGTTCTGAATTACGAGGTAACAGGCGTAGCGAGAAAGCAATGTGACTTTGATCTCGCGCCTGCCACCTTTTCCGATCTCGATCATTTTGCTGACGTCAGCAAAATGATCCTCAATACGATGCCCGCTGTTGAAACATGCCAGCTTGGCCTTCTCGATTACAGCATCGAAGTTCCGGTATTGCGTGTATTCCAGAATCTCCGCCAGGTCGCGGCTCTCCCAATACTCGTTATTCGCATCGTTCGTGCGCTTGATCCGCTCGAAAGGCGAGATATGATCCCCGGTGGTTTTCTCTATTTCCTTGCTCATGGTTGAAAAATTCCTTTCGACCTTCAGATTGGCTTTAATTCCCCCGAATTCGAGGGAATTAGAATTCGGGTTGTTCAATTGCTCCCATTCCAATTCGCTACCCACCGGGTAGCTTTTTTCGGTGGTTGTCAATTCTATCCCCGTCGGGGATAGAATTGTTGGCTCACGAGATGAATACGCCTGATAAAATTGCCGAAACTTTAATCATACTCCCGGGGGCCAGGCCCAGAAAACGTGTCCACAAAACAAACGAAAATCGACACGTTATTTTGACAGCAGTCCATATAGATCCACGTTCAGAAAAAGCGTTTTGATATTCTCGATTTCAGAACTGGCCTTCGCTTCCTGCAAGATCAGGGAGTCCACCAGCAGGGCCTGATTGGGAATCGTCGCGCCGAGGCCTTTCAATTCCGCCAACGCACTTCTGGCGGCGATGGTCTCCTTAAGGATCGTCTTGGTTTCGACATCGACTTCGGGCAGAAGCGGCGGTAGATCGTTGTAGGGGATCTTTGCATTAAACACCATAATCTATCCTCTCCAGGTAGTCCTGACGTTCATTGAACTTAAAGCTCCATGTTATCATACAGCCTCCAAGGACTTGCTGCCCGGCGGATGGCCTTGCTTCCGGGGCGGGATTCCCACCCACTGGATCACGAGACCTTGCCGGGACCACACATAGCGGCTGTCCCCAATTATTAGCAACTCAACTTTCGCAGGAGCGAAAAACTTGTAATATATTGTAATTATTAGTATTATAGCGTCACAAAGTGTGATATATGGGTTTTGTTCCCCAACAAAAGTCCATCAACGCACGAGGTGACGCTATGAGCCAACTTATATCAGACATCGTTTACTGTGAAAACCAGATTCATCAGTTCTTTCAAAATCAGAAAATCGGCAGTCTGTTGAAGCGCAGCAACATCAACAAGGAGAAGGGTATTTCTTCTGTTGCTGTGTTCCGCGTCATGTTCACCCTGGTTTTTGCCGGGAAGAATCTGTTCCGCACTATGGCGGCAGACAGATGCTGCGGCATGGCCAAGGACACGGCGTATCGGTTTCTCAACTCGATTCATACCAATTGGCGCAGATTCCTTCTGCTGTTGAGTTCCCGTGTGATCCGCGATGAGCTTGAACCGTTGACCAGCACCGCCAACATGAAGGTGCTGATCGCCGACGATACGCTTTACCGTCGCAATCGGAGCAAGCATGTAGAGTTGCTTTCGCGGGTCTTCGACCATACAGACAAGCGGTATTACCGCGGATTTAGAATGCTCACACTGGGATGGTCTGACGGTATCAGCTTTCTGCCCGTTTCCTGTGCGCTGCTGGCCTCCAACAAGGAAAAGAACCGGCTGGTCCCCTCGCGTACGGACCTTGACCGTCGAACCAACGGAGCGAGGCGGCGCCAAGAAGGTATCCGTAAAGCACCCGATGTTCTTGTCGATATGGTGGCCGAGGCCACGGCAAGCGGGATAAAAGCCAGTCACCTTCTGTTCGACAGTTGGTTTGCTTATCCCGTAACCATGAGGAACTTGCTTGCCAAGGGGGTGCATACCCTCTGCATGCTCAAGGTCACGGAAAAGATCTTCTATTACTACCAAGGGGAAGATCTTCATTTGGCAGCCATCTACAGGAAGATCCGTAAGCGTCGCGGCCGCGCAAAGATTCTCGCTTCGGTCATGGTCGAGATCGGCAAAAACGACAAAGGCATTCCAGTCCCGGCAAAGATCGTGTTCGTTCGGGACAGGCGCAGCAAAAAGTGGTTGGCCCTGCTTTCCACCGATACCACATTGGGCAACGAGGAAATCGTTACGACCTATAAACGCCGATGGGACATAGGTGTGTCCAGACAAGGACGCATAATCCAGTCGGTGAAAGTCCGACCGAGGCTAAAAGACTCAGGGCCTCGTAGCTTGGAAGGTGCCGTGGCGCGAAAGCAAGACGGTAAAGCCCTTCGACAACATTCTTTGAAAGGAGGATGCGCAACGTACCAGGTTGTAACGTGCAGTGAACGCAGACGTAGCCTCGTTACACGCAATCCGGTGGCCGAGACGGTCTATAACGTGCGAAGGCAGCAAGAGATGGCGGGGATGAGTCATATACGCTATTTCTCACCGGCGGGGTATCAGCGGCGACATGGTACGAAGGATTATGCGGAAACTGGAGAAGCCCTCGACGCCCGTCGAAGAAACCTCGATGAGGAGTTCCGACCTATAACCTTGAACGGGAAGTGGTGGGAATGGCGTCAGGGTGGCGGATCGGGTTGTAGTACTTTTGATCTGTGCGCAGTAAAACGCACGGGGAGGGAAGGACCCGGACCGGTAGACATTCCGTCTTGGCAAAGCGAGGCAAGGGTGAGATGACAAATACACCCATCAGTTTGCAGGAGCTGCGCCAGCGGATTTACCGAAAGGCGAAGTCTGAGAAAGAGCACCGTTTTTGGGGGATCTTCGTGCATGTAACGAAGATCGAAGTACTTGCAGAGGCATACCGACAGGCAAAGAGGAATGGCGGTGCCCCAGGGATTGACGGCCAGACATTTGAGGATGTCGAGACCGCGGGAGTAGAGTCATTTCTCCAGCCGATACGGGATGACCTTATTGCAGGAGATTACAAACCGCAAGCGAATCGTTTTGTGGAGATACCCAAGGGTGATGGCAAGACCCGCACCCTTCAGATACCGAGCATCCGCGACCGCGTGGTGCAAGGGGCGCTGAAGTGGGTACTTGAAGCTGTTTTCGAGGCGGATTTCTGCCCGAACTCGTATGGTTTTCAACCGAAACGATCGCCGCACCGCGCCCTTGCGGAAGTCCGGAGGAGTATCCTTCGGCGGATGAACATGGTGATTGACGTTGACTTATCCAAATATTTCGACACGATCAGGCACGACATCTTGTTGGAGAGAATAGCACGACGGGTACAAGACCCCCAAGTGCTGCACCTCGTGAAGTTGATATTGAAAACCACTGGGAAGATAGGCGTTCCGCAAGGAGGGCCATTCAGTCCTCTGGCAGCCAATATCTACCTGAACGAGGTGGACTGGTACTTCGACGGAATACGGCGCAAGACAGCGGAAGGGGAATTCGAGGCTGTGAACTATCATCGTTTCGCTGATGATATCGTGATCACCGTAAGTGGACACCACACCAAGCGAGGTTGGGCGGAAAGAGCCCTGCAACGTCTCTGTGAACAGATCGAGCCCTTGGGCGTCAATCTGAACATGGAGAAGACGAAGGTGGTGAACATGCTTGACGGTGGTACCTTTGGATTCCTTGGGTTTGATTTCCGGCGTAACCTGAACCGTGAAACGAACCGGCATTACATCTTGATGACTCCGAAGAAGAAAGCCCGTAAGGCCGTTAAGGCGAAGATCCGGGAGATCATCCAAAACGGAGGGGCAACCCCCGCAAAAGACCTGATTAAGAGGATTAACACCGTTTTGGCCGGATGGGTTGGATACTTCCGGGTTGGCAATTCAAGCCGGGCCTTCAGCGAAGTCCGTGACTATCTTGAAATGAAGGTCAGGACACTGCTGACGCGGCGCAAGCACCGACAGAAACGAAGCATTGGCTGGCGGCGGTGGAGTAATGAATACCTCTATGGTGTGCTCGGGCTGTTTTGGGATTGGAAAATCCATCCCCTGCAAAACGTGGAGGCATATTCGTGAAAGTGGCCGTTTGTACCACAAAGACACATAACCCTTTTGGAGAAGACTGCTGGGCGAGCTGCTTGAGGGAAAACCTCATGAGCAGTTCCTATGGGGAGGGGCTGGAAACGAGCCGGGAATATGCCCAGGAACCGCGCCAGTCCTTTACCCGACAGGTGTTCTTCAAGATGGCCAAATCTTTTCTCAACCTTGCTAAAGAATGCCAAGGCCGGTCTTATGACGCGCTTGTCGCCCATGCAACTACGGTTTGTTGCCGATACATCATGCTGGTCCTCGACAAGAGGACGAACCAGGACCCCCGAACGCTTGGAACCCTGTTTCATGCCTGTTGCGAAGAACTCCAGCAGACAACCTTTGCTGAAGCACTTGCCCTTGTTCTGACTATTTTGGAACAAACCTTGGGCACTCCCTCGGAAACGACCAGGAGCCTGATCCGATCCTCGATTGATCTGTTTCTCAGGAAGCTACCGCCAATTTACGGAACACGGTGGCTAATTGCATGGCAAAAGAAAGCCGCTTATTGTTAAAGAACAGGTAGATAGGATCACTAAACATGTGCGAAAGTTGAGTAAGGCAACTATAGCCTCGGCCATGAACCGATAACCGTCCTCCGTGGGATGGACCATATCGTACTGGACAAGGGTCCCGTAGTCGACTCCTCCATCTATTTTCTCTTTCCAGTATTCATGGACCATCGCCACGGGCAGGCCAAAGACGGCCCCCAGCTCTTCCAACTGGCGGTAAAACTCTCCGATGATCTCGGCATCGGCATTATCGCCGATATAACTCGATGTCACCAGGATGATGTCCGCATCGCCGTCCGCTTGAATTTCTTCAATAATTTCCTTGATCGTACTCCGGAACTGGCGGGATGTGTAACCCATGAAGGCGTCATTGATGGCATACTGGATGAGGACGCAGTCGGGATTGTATTCAAGGATATCGTAACGGAGACGATACAGACCGTTATCCGCCGTGTCTCCCGGAATACCCTTGCGGACGATGGTCAAGTCACTGGCGGGATAGCGACCTTTGAGCATAACTTTGAGGAAATCTATGTAGCCGCGCCGCACCATCCACCCCTGGGTCAGCGAATCCCCCAGGGCGGCAATAACAACCTTGTCGCCCCGCTTGAGTTTTTCAATCGTTCGCTGCGGTCTGATCATTATGGTTTTGAACGCTTCAGGGCTTCCTCGTAAAGGTCCCTGCCCTCTATGTCATTGACGACGACCACAGGCAGATCGACAAGTTCAAGTCTGAGAATCGCCTCGGGTCCGAGGTCGTCATAGGCTACCGGAGCGGCGCTCTTGACGCAGCGCGCCGTCAGGGCGGCGATCCCGCCGATGGCGCCGAAATATACGGCTTGGTAGCGCTTCATGGCCGCAACGACTTCGGTTGACCGCTTTCCCTTGCCGATCATGCCTTTCAGTCCCTGCTCCATCAGCAGGGGGGCAAAAGGGTCCATCCGGTAGCTCGTCGTCGGTCCGATGGAACCAATGATCCGCCCCGGCCGGGCTGGAGAGGGACCGGCATAAAAGATCACCGCCCCCCGAACGTCAAAGGGCAGCGCCTCTCCGCGCCGGATGGTTTCCTCGAGGCGGCGGTGGGCCGCATCCCGGGCGGTATAGACCTCACCGCTGAGGAGGATCATATCACCGGCATGCAGGCTTGCGCACAGGTTATTGGTCAACGGGGTTTTTATGGAGCGAGCATTATGCATGTTTAACCCATCCCCACCCTAACCCTCCCCTTGAAGGGGAGGGAATAATTCTTAGCTGCTCCCCTTCAAGGGGTATCATGGAACGTTAAACTATAGCTTCCCGATGGCGCGCCACATGGCACTGGATATTCACGGCCACCGGCAGGCTGGCGATATGGCAGGGCTTCATTTCCACATGGACGGCCAAGGCGGAGACACTGCCGCCGAATCCCTGGGGTCCGCCGCCCCTCCGGTTCACATCGGCAAGAATATCCTGTTCGAGATCGTCAAGGCGCTCATCCCGGCTGTTTTTCCGCCCCACGGGGCGGAGCAGGGCCTTTTTGGCAAGAATGAGGGACTCTTCGATGGAGCCGCCGATGCCGACCCCGACAATGACGGGCGGGCAGGGGTTCGGCCCGGCTTTCAAAACCGCTTCGACGACATGCCGTCTGATCCCCTCCCTTCCCGCGGTGGGGAGGAGCATGGCCACACTGCTCATGTTCTCGCTGCCGCCCCCTTTGGGCATTACGGCCAAACGAATCCTGTCGCCGGCCGTAATCTCCACATGAATCACCGCCGGAGTATTGTCGCCCGTATTGGCCCTGGTCAGGGGATCGCAGACGGATTTCCGGAAATAGCCCTCGCCGTAAGCCTGCCGCACCCCTTCCTCAATGGCGGCATTGAGAAGTTCTCCGGCCACGTGGACATCCTGTCCAAGCTCGGCAAAGACTACGGCAAGCCCCGTATCCTGACAGATCGGGGACGATTCCTCCCTGGCAACGGCGGCGTTTTCCAGAATTTTGGCGAGGACCTGACGGCCGAGGGCCGATTCCTCCCGGTCGAAAGATATTTGCAGGGCCGCCAGCACGTCCGCACCCAGGCAGGTATTGGCCTCTAAAAACAAACGCTTTACCGTTTCCGTGATAAGCTTGCCGTCGATCTCTCTGATCGGGTTCATCAGCTTTTGGCCGTTCACATCCCGCGCCGGAATTCCAGGGCCTTCCCCAGGGTCATCCGGTCGGTGTATTTAAGGTCTCCCCCCATGGGGACGCCCATGGCGATCCTCGATATGGCCACATTCTTATTCTGGAGGATCTTGTTGATCAGCAAGGCCGTTGATTCTCCCTGGACATCGGGATTGGTGGCGATGATCACCTCCCGGACCGTATTCCCGTCTATCCGGGAAAACAATTCCTGAAGGTGGAGGTCGTCGGGACCGATCCCGTCCAGGGGCGCCAGGGCCCCATGGAGGACATGGTAGACGCCGCGAAATTCACCCGTTGTTTCAATGGCGATAAGGGCGTCGGGGTCCTGAACGATGCAGATGATTTCCCGGTCCCGGGCCGGATTGGCGCAGACGGCGCAGAGATCCTGTTCCGTGAGGTTGAAGCAGGCCCGGCACAGATGTATCCGCTCCTTTACTTCCATGATGCTTTCGGCCAGACGCCGGGCATCCTCGATGGATTCGTGGAGAATAAAATTGGCAAGGCGGGCGGCGGTTTTTTCGCCGATCCCGGGGAAACGGGCCAGTTCCTTAATCAGTCGCTCTATAGGTGGGGCATAATTGGACATGGACACCCACCGTCATGTCAAACCGGGGATATTGAGCCCCCCGGTAATCTTGGACATCTCCGCGGTAGTCATTTCCTGGGCCTTGCGAACACCCTCGTTGACAGCCGCCGTCACCAGATCCTGGAGCATCTCTACATCTTCGGCATTGACGACATCCTTTTCAATCTTCAGGCTGACGATCTCAAATTTGCCGTTCACAACCACGGAAACCATCCCGCCTCCCGAAGAAGCGTCGACGGTCTTCGTTTCCAGCTCCTGCTGCAGGCGGGCCATCCGCTCCTGCATC
>Ga0074199_1000867_pt1 | contig 35712 bp, 33 predicted proteins | sample EPASupsiteSAE347_FD_64528 | JGI IMG/M metagenome (GOLD analysis project Ga0074199, IMG submission 64528) | Bioremediated contaminated groundwater from EPA Superfund site, New Mexico - Sample SAE3-47 | ecosystem: Environmental > Aquatic > Deep subsurface > Groundwater > Contaminated ... | reverse complement strand
CAGCCGACTGCGGACCCACCCCCCGCTTCGCGTACCCCTCCAAGGAGGGGATCATAACAGCTTGTCCCGTAATCTCTTGGGTTCCCCTCCCGTGGAGGGGTGGCCGAAGGCCGGGGTGGGTTCCGAAAAGACTTTTGCAACTGACTCTATTATTTACTGCAGAGTCTAATTCTTAATCCGCCATGACCCGGCCCTATTGCTTCCGATTCTTTCCAGAAGCCCTTCTTTCTTCAGCTTCAGGACATGTTGTTTCACGCCGTTGATACCGATGCCAAGCTGCCTGGCAAGATCTTCCCGCGTCACCCACCCGGTTGTTGAACCGGACAAGCGTTGAACGTTCATGCCGCTGGGGGCGTATAGTTGGGAACTATTGACTTTAATAATCCGCGAATATCGGACGAACGCCCCTTTTCGGCTGCCTGAACCAGTTGGTCCACTTGAGCGTCCATTTGTATTTCTCCGCCCGGGGCGGCGGAAGCGGCGCTTGAGGGCTCGCCGCCGGCCACAAAGATCTTTTCATGACGCGTCCGGCGATATTCTTCGCCGTCCCTGAAAAGTTCTTCAAAGAGTTTTTCGCCCGGCCGTAGGCCGGTAAACACAATTTCAATGTCACGCCCCACCTGTTTGCCGGAAAGTTCTATCAAATCCCTTGCCAAATCGACGATTTTAATCGGCTCCCCCATATCAAGGACAAAGACGCCGGACCGGCACTCCGTGTCCGCGAGGGTGGCCGCCTGAAGCACCAGTTGAACCGCCTCCGGAATGGTCATGAAATAGCGCTTTACCTCCGGATCGGTCACCGTAACCGGTCCCCCGCGCGCAATCTGTTCGCGGAACATCGGCACAACGCTGCCGCGGCTGCCAAGCACGTTGCCGAACCGCACGGCAACATATGGGCGGCCTGTCCGTCCGGCAATTGCCTGAACTATTTTTTCGGCCACCCGCTTGGTTGCGCCCATGACATTGGTCGGATTTACAGCCTTGTCGGACGAAATAAGCACAAACCGCTCAACGCCGAACCGTTCGGAAAGCCGCGCCAGAACGCGAGTGCCGCCGATGTTGTTGGTGATCGCATCCTCGCAATTCGATTCCATCATGGGAACGTGCTTGTGGGCGGCGGCATGAAAAACCACCTCGGGCCTGGCCTGCTCGAAAATGGACGTCAAACGCGCCGAGTCGCGGATATCAGCCACAACCGCCTGCAAGGAAAGTTTCGGGCAATGGCGACGCAACTCCTGCTCTATCAGGTAAATACTATTTTCACCATGTCCCAGAAGTACCATATGGCCGGGAGTGCAACGCGCTATCTGCCGGCACAGTTCCGATCCGATGGAACCTCCGGCGCCCGTAACCAGCACACGTTTGCCGGACAGCATTTTTTCCACATCCTGCGCATTGATGCGAACCGGTTCCCGGCGGAGCAGATCTTCAATATCGACGTTGCGCAGCTGGCTGACGCTGAGCCGTCCGGAAAGTATCTCGTACATGCCGGGCATGGTGCGCGAGGGAACTCCGGCGGCCTCGCAGAGCGTCATGATTTCGCGAACCACCTTGCCCGGAGCGGTGGGAATGGCAATAACAACTTCTTCAACCCCGTATTTCTCCGCCAGCCGGGGAATATCCCTGCGGGTTCCAAGCACCGGTATCCCGTAGATGGATTTATTCTGCTTTTTGAGATCGTCATCAACAAAACCGACCGGATCCATGCTGATGTGCCGGCTGGAGAGCATTTCGCGGACAATCATGGAACCGGCGTCGCCGGCGCCCACGATCAGTACCGCCTTGCCGTCATCATGACGTTTACCGGGCCGCCGTTTGTGGGCCGCAATCCTCACGCTGAAGCGGGCCCCTCCGACCACCATAAGCGTAAGAAGGCCGTCAATGAACGGCACCGACCTTGGAAGGCTGCGTCCCGCGTCAAAGCCCAAAATGCCGGCGCCAAAAAACAAGCCGGCCACAACCAGCGTGGAACTGGCCACGGCCAGGATGATGCTGACCATTTCATCAATGCTGGCATAGCGCCAGTAGCGGCGATATAGACCAAACAAAAAAAAGATTATCACCTTGACGGCCAGAGCCAGAATCGTGAATTGGATCATGGCGGGCGCATAGCCGGCAATCCACAAGGATACGTCCACACGTAAAACCAGGGCCAGCGTCGGCGTCACCGCCAAAAGCGCCAAATCCAGCAGAAATAAATATCGGTTGCGCATAAATGAATGCCAAAAAATTATCAGCGTATGGAATAGATTGCAATCCGATTCTGATCCCAGATTTTCAGGAACTTTTCAGAATGCGATTCAAGATAAGAAAGCGTTTCGCGGGAATAAGCGCCGCTCAACATCAAAGCATCTTCCGGCCAATGCCCCGATATCCTGCCGGTGACACTTGAAGCCCCGTCACGGCAATTGACGACGATCACCCCCCGTCCACCGGAAAATTCGCCGTTGAAAGAGGCCGGAAATTGCCGATCGGGATTGGCCGACCCAAGCCATCGGAGAGGGAGAAACAAGCGTTTCGGGAAAAAATCCCATAACAAATTGGCAGTGAAAGCGTCCGACAAAACGACCTTGTCATTGTATTGCGCGATGACCTCCATCAAGTCATCATACATCCGGCAATCATTCCCGGCGGGAATTTTCCGCAAAGTATAAATTTTGCTGTAAGGCGCATAAATGCCGGCCGCGTTGATCGGGAAAACAAATACGATCAATCCAAAAATCGCCGGCAGGCACATGGCAAAACGCATCATGGAGGCCGGGGTCCGCTGCCTGGCAAACTTTCCGGTTTTCGCCAGGCAATGAACAAACAGATAACCGGCAACGAACGGCAAAGGAAGCAGATAATGGAAGCGATAGAGCGTCACCTCCTGCCCAAGCCGCACCATCATATCCACGAACAAGGGATTGAACGCCGTCAGAAACGGAATAAAAATCATGCCGGCCAATAGGTAAGGAAGCCGGACAAAGCGCCGGATCGTCAGGAAAAACAGGAAATATACGAATAATCCCCATAGGCCTATCGTCTGATAAAACACAAACAATTGATAGGCGGCCAGGCGGAGCCAGGGATTATGCGGCGGACTGATCATGAGGTTACGGAAAATCAAATTTACCGGCTCAGAAGGAATGGGCGCATGGGGCATGATCATATCGGCGGAAACCCATGAGCCGGGCTTGAAATGCCGGATGGCGGCAAAAGCGGCAAGAAACACAAGGAGCAGGGTGACGGTCAAGATCACGTGTTTCCATTTTCCGGCAGGCCGGCGGTTCTTGGGAAGAACCTGCCCGATCGAACTGACTGGCGGGACAGGTTGTTCCGTCCTACTCAGGCATCCGAGTCTACGCCATAATATGCCTGCCGTTCCCGGAAGAGCCAGCGACAATGTCATGAAAAATATGAACAATGCCTCCTGAACATGAACAAGAGCCGCCGTAATCGTCAAGAGCGGAGCGATCCAGAGCGCATGCCCGGACCATCGAGCTGATTTAAGCCATTCCATGATCACGGCCATTGCCGCCAGGAAAACGACATAATTCAGGATCGTCGGCGCAAATGCATAGTAACGGATATAGGCAAAGACCATGTTTCCCATTGTGGCGGCGGCAAACAGGGAGGCGAATGCCGCCATGATTTGTTTTTTCACGGTTCCGATACGCAGGCCGGCGAACAGGACAAGGGCGAAATAATATATCGCCAAAAGGAAAATCAGATCGTTCAGAAAAGTCAGAACGCCAAGGGAAGCGACAACCGGGAGTCCGGAAATACGGCAAAGCCATGCGTGAAAAAAATTCCAGCGAAAACGCCAGCCGAGCAAATCCATGAACGAACCATGAAAACAACCGCCTTCCCTGAAAGCATCCGTTTCCATCCATCGGAAACGGCGCACGTGTTCCAAGACATCGGAAGGGATTTCAAGATAAGGACCGGCATAGGCGAGGTAGCCGCCAACCATACCCGTCAAAACAAGAGGTATCAGCAGACGGGACGAGAAAAGGCGGCGGATTATCGCGGGGCGATAATGGCGGAAACCTTGAACGCTCAACTTCCAACATCCAACTTTGTACCGTAGTCCGGCCCTCCGATACTGCGTGTTGAACGTTGAGTGTTGAATGTTGGAAGTTTCCACTCCTCGCAACATAAATATTTTCAACGCCGCCCAAACCGCCAGAATCATCCACATGCCAAAAACGCACCATTGCCAGCGTATAATCGGCCATCCGAAATATTCGAACGGCAGAACGGTCAGCGCGAGAAGAGAATAGGAGAAGGCAAGGGAAAGCAAAAATCGAAATTTCCTGATTCCCAGAATTATGGTGATAAAAAATCCGGGCAGGAAAAAAAGAGCGACAAACAAATTAAAATAGACGACGTTTGGAAAAAAATATTGTCCGGGCATCATGGCTTACGGAAGGATGAACAATCCATCCACATTCCGGAAATGATTATCCAGCGTCAGCAATCTGGAGCCGTGCTCCAATGCGCATGCGGCAATCCAGATGTCGTTTGTCGGGATGGGTTTCCCGGAGGTTTTAAGCATGTTGACGATAAAGGCATAAAAATCCGCAGTTTCCGCGGTTATATCCAAAACAGAAACCCTCTCGGTTTGAAGAAAGACCAAAAGCTGTTCCTTGTTTTTTTCCTCTTTAGCGCCCATTCGAAAACCGGCAAGCAATTCCCCTACTACAATCGCCGGCAACAGAATTTCCTCCGCCCGCCTCAACGCCGCAACGATTGACGGATCACCCCGCATGGCGGAACAGTAAGCGCTTGTATCCAACACAATACGTTTCATGACCAGATTTCCAAGTCAATGCCGCGCTGTTTCGTCGTTGTTTTCATGACATGATTAAACGTAGTATCATCCCAACTCCCGAAAAATTCATCGAGATCATGGTGATCCATTCCGGGACTGTCCGCTTGTATTTCATCATGCAACAATTTCAGTATGTACCGGTTCATGCTGTTTCCGCTTGCGCTGGCCCGCTCCCGAATTTGCTTATATGTATCAAAATCCAATCCACGCAATGTCAAAGTTTTCATGAGCTCACCTCGAATTAAATTTACATCCACTAAAACATGATTGCAAAAAGCGTCATCAAACGCAATCATATTTTGACATCGCATTACTCTCCCCGTTACGAAAATATTGCCGCCCGCGGCGGCCGGTTGTGTTAGGGCCTGTTAAGAAACTTTACAATGATTGCATCGGTTTTCACTCTGGGCAAGGCGTCGCAAGCGGAGGCGTGCCTGAAAGGCACGTGCCGCTTGCGACAACGCCGCCCCGAGCGAAAAACCGACGCAACCCCTAGGGCATCGTCTGTTTTGCAGTTTCACGGCGTTCCATGCGAAGGGAAATACCTTCCAGGTATTCCTCCTTCGCGTGCGCCTTGTGAAACTGCAAAACAGACCGTGTCATTGTAAAGTTTATTTCTTAACAGGCCCTTAAGGGAACCCCGGGCTTGGAAACCGATCCAAACCGGACGCAAAAAATCATCGAACCGCTTTTGCCATAACGGTCTTGACGGCGTCAACCGTTGCCGCGATATCCGATTCCTCCAGCGTGGGATGCACCAGGAACATGAGGGACGTCTCCCCCAGCCTGCGGGCTGTCTGCAAACGTTTTTTCGGACGCAGCGCATGTTTTTCAAACGCTTTTTCCATGTAAATCTCCCCGCAACTGCCGCTGAAACACGGAATGCCGCGCCGGAGTATTTGCGTCATGATCCTATCCCTGTTCCAGCCGGTTTTCAAACAATCGGTCCGCACAAAGACATAATATTTATAATAAGAGTGGTAAACCTCACGGGAAGGGACCGTCACGCGCAAGGCCGGAACGTTCTGAAATGCCTTTGTCAGCATGGCCGCGAACCGCCGCCGGCGTTCCACCCATTTATCCAATTTACGCAAAATAACCCGTCCGATGGCCGCCTGCATTTCCGTCATGCGCCAGTTCGTACCGAAATCCTCGTGCAGCCAGCGGAATCCCGGCGGATGCCGGCGCCTGTAAACAGCGTCATAACTCTTGCCGTGGTCCTTGTAAGACCATGCCTTTTTCCACAAAGACTTGTCGTCCGTCACCAGCATGCCGCCCTCTCCGCCCGTGGTAAGGATCTTGTCCTGGCAAAAGGAAAAGGCCGCCATATGGCCGAAAGATCCGGCAGGGCGTCCCTTATAAGTAGCCCCGTGCGCCTGGGCGCAATCTTCTATCACCTTTAAGCCGTGCTTTTCAGCCAAAGACATTATGTCCGGCATGGCGCACGGCCAGCCGGCCAGATGAACCGGGATGACGGCTTTCGTCCGGCGAGTAAGCGCCCGTTCGATCGTTTCCGCGGTAATATTCTGGCTTTCCGAGTCCACATCTGCAAAAACCGGCTTTGCGCCGACAGCCACAACACAACTAGCCGATGCCACAAAAGTTCGCGGCGTGACAACCACCTCATCTCCCGGCCCGATCCCTAAAACGCGCAGGGCAAGCTCGAGCGCCACGGTTCCGTTGGCAAGCGCCACGGCATGCTTGCGCCCGGCTTTGGCGGCAAACTCTTTCTCGAAACTTCTTCCCTCCCCGCCGGTCCAGTAATTGACCTTGCCGGACTGCAAAATCTTGACTACGGCCTCAATTTCGTCGGGAGCAAAAAACGGCCAGGCGGTGAAACGTTTGGATACAAAGTCCATATTTTTATTCTTTCCGTTGAGTGTTATTACCCATAAATTCCGGCATGGTTGCATGCCCGGGCTGGTTGATGCCTTTCCGCCCTACAATCTGCCACAATGTAAGAAACATGATTTTCACGTCAAGCCATAATGATAGATTCTCCACATACCATACGTCCAGAGCAAATTTTTCATCCCAGGAAACGGCATTGCGTCCGTTGATCTGCGCCCAGCCGGTAAGACCGGGCTTTACCTCGTGCCGCCGCGCCTGTTGCGCATTATAGCGCGGCAGGTAGCGCATAAGGAGCGGCCGCGGCCCAACCAGCGACATATCGCCCCTGATGACATTAAGCAATTCCGGCAATTCATCCAGGCTGGTGCTTCGCAAAAAACCGCCGAATTCCGTCAACCGTTGCGCATCGGGCAACGGTTCGCCTCCGGCGTCGAAGGCATCGCGCATGGTCTTGAACTTGAACAACATGAACGGCCTGGCGTTCAAACCGGGCCTTAACTGGCAAAAAAGCGCCGGCGAACCGAGATTTTTCCGAACCAACAGCCAAATCACGAACACGAGGGGAAGCGCAAAAACCAGGGCGCATAGCGCCAGAACCAGGTCCAAAATTCGTTTTCCATAACAGCGGTACATGGTTAATCCTACTCAAAAAGCCGCTCTAATTCGGCAAGGGACGAGACAATATGATGCGGAGCATATTCTTGTGACTGCGGCTGCCTGTTAAAATATTCGCCTTTCTGACGCCGCACCTGAACGGTAGACATTCCAATCTTCCGAGCTCCAAAGAAATCTTTCAACGGATTGTCAGCCACATAAACAGCCGTTACCGGCTCTACGCCAAGCTTGCGCAGAACAACCTCGAAAGGAATAACACTCGGTTTCCAGGCGTTTCTGCCGAACTCGTCAGAAAAAACGACCGCCTGAAACAAATCGTTTATGCCCAACGCCAGAAATTTGCGCCGTTGCACCTCATAATAGCCGTCGCTGACGATGCCAAGACGATAATGTTTTTGAAGACAAACCAGCACCTTAAAAACCTCCGGAAACAATTTTAAAACAGGATCATGATCACGATAAATACGTACAAGTTGTTGTGCATAACTTTCCGGCTGAAATCCATGCGCACCCAACCACTGGTCAAATGTATTTCCGCGCACACCATCGGTAAAAAGAGATTTCAATTCTTCAAAGCCGCCGTCTGCCGGAATACCCAAATGCGCCTCAGCCCAGGCGGCAACAGCGCGAAAACCGCTGAACACATAATCCCGTTCAGGATACAAAGTATCGTCAAGATCAAATACTACGGCCTTTAATACGCTCATATTCATCTGCAGTCAGAAAGAAAGATTCATCAAAACGGGTAATATAAAGTCCGGTTTGATACGTACCGACCGGAGGAATATCAACCGGTATGCCGGCAATCCCGGCCAGCAGCCATAATGGACTGTCAGCACCAGCGGCAATACCAAGAGGTATGCCGCCGCCAAAACGCGCATTGATTTCGGTAAAAAATATTTTTTTACCCTTCATCATGCATTGCACCGTGATTGGCCCGACCGCCGCCAACGCCTTTGCAATCTTCACGCATCCCTCAGTAATCGCAGGGGCATAAACGGTTACCCCCTTTGCGACCTCACCCCAACGCGCCTCAATCCGTTGGCGGGAAACTACTGAAAGCACATTTCCATCCAGATCACAAAGCACGTCGTTTGTTATTTCAGGGCCCGGCAAAAATTCCTGGACGATAGGCCCTGATACATAATTGGCAAAGAAAGCCAATTCGCGGGGATTGTTGACCTTAAAAGTGGATTTTGCGGCGCTACCGCCACGCGGCTTAATAAACAAGGGATATTCCATGCGGTCCGCTTCAATATGGTCGGGCAGCCATGATTTCGGCGAGGACAGGCCAAGTTGTTTAAAGAATTCCACCGTGCGCCATTTATCATTCGTAATCGGCACCGATTCGCATGGAATTACAGCAACCCGCGCCCCGGTTTGCTCGATCGCCGCACGATTTTCCGTTAAAACCGGAATGTCCGGATCTATAAGAGGAAAAATGACTTTTATCGTTTCACTGCGGCAAATATCTTTTAAAACCTGAATGTAGTTCTGAGAATTCAAACGCGGAACAATATACGAACGGTCAACCAATTTCAGGGCAGGAGCCAGCGGATCAATATCAATACCTACGATATTGCCGACTATTTGCAACTTTTCAAGAGCATGACGAAAGGCACGCACCAGTTCCACTCTTCGTCCAACACTGCAAAAAAGAATATTCATCGGATCACGTCCTGGTTTCACCAAACACTTCTTCGCAGTAATATTCTTATTTTTCATCAAAAAAACCTTTCAAACATTTTCCCCACACCACCCGGTTGACATAATCGGTGTAACTCGTGATTATGCGCGCGATTTTTTCGGACACGTTGGGAACGTTATAATCCCCGACCATGCGCAAGGAACGCTGTTCGCCGCGCTTCTGGCTTTCAAGGATGCTCAGCCCCTCGCTGACGCGAGACCGTTCCAAACCGGTGAGCATCACCGCCGCCTCTTCCATCCCTTCCGGACGTTCATGGGCCTGCCGGATATTCAACGCCGGAAAATTCAAAATCGAGGATTCCTCCGTGATGGTTCCGCTGTCCGAAAGCACCGCCCTGGAATTGATCTGCAAATTGACATAATCGCAGAAGCCGAAGGGCGGCAGCAACTCCACCTTCGCCGGCAGCGTTACCCTTTCCCGAGCGATCCTTTTGCGGGTGCGCGGATGGGTGGACACGATCACGCGTCTGCCCGTTTCCCGCGCCAGAAACGTCAATACGTCAATGAGCCCGGCAAATTGCCCGGACGAATCGAGATTTTCCTCGCGATGAGCGCTGACCACGAAATATTCGCCCCGCTTCAGGCGCAGACGTTTCAAAACGTCAGAGGAATTGATTTTCGGAAGATAATAATGCAACACCTCGTACATCGGACTGCCGGTCTTGATTATCCTGTCCGGAGACAATCCCTCGCGCAGAAGATATTCCCTGGATATTGACGAATAACACAGGTTGATGTCGCTTATATGGTCCACGATTTTGCGGTTTATTTCCTCGGGCACGCGCTGGTCAAAGCAACGATTCCCAGCCTCCATGTGAAATATCGGTATTTTCTGCCGTTTTGCGGAAATGGCGGCCAGACAACTGTTGGTGTCTCCCAGAATCAGAACGGCGTCTGGCCTGGCCTTTCTCAGAACGGCATCGGATTTTGCAATCACCATGCCGATTGTTTCCGCCGCCGTTTTGCCGGCTGCCTTGAGAAAATAATCGGGACGGCGTATTTCCAGATCCTCAAAAAATATCTGATTCAACCTGTAATCGTAGTTCTGGCCGGTATGGATTATGATCTGATCCATATATTTATCCAACGCCGCCATCACCCTTGAAAGGCGGATGATTTCCGGGCGCGTGCCGACAATCGTGGCTATTTTCATTTCCCTGCGAATCCTTTCACAATAATGCGGAAATTATTTTCCTGCGATAACCGGCATGGGGACCGTATCGGGTCGGGAAGGATCAAAAACCTCCGCCGACCAAAACAAGGTCACCAACTCTCCGGCGCCGACGTTTTCTATGGAATGGGTGTATCCCGGCGGAATATCCACCACACGCATGTCTTCGCCATTGACGCGATATTCCATAACATCTCCCCCCAACACATGCCGGAAACGGATTACGGCATTTCCTTCAACAACCAGAAACTTTTCCGTCTTCTTATCGTGATAATGGTTGCCCCGCGTTATGCCGGGATGGGTCCGCGATATGAAAATCTGGCCGAAGCGGGGCGATTTCACGAATTCCGCCAGGCCTCCCCGCGCGTCCTCTTTTCGCTCCAGGTCATATGCAAAATCGTCAGGGGCGAGATACGAAAGATATGTGCCGTAAAGTTTGCGCGCGAATTCGCCGCTGAAATCCGGGACATGGAGCGTGCCGCGCATTCCCCGGAAGGAACGGACAAGTTCGGCCAATGCGCCAAGTCCGGTTTTGTAGACCGGTTCGACCTCGAGATATCGAATCCCGCGCCCCGCGGCATTTTCCATGTTGCGCAGAAAACAACTGACGACATCATCAATATGAATAAGTTCGATTTCCCTGTCCGGATCGGAAGCCGTGACCGGCAGATCGCGCGCGATATTGTGGCAGAAAGTGGCCACCACCGAATTATAATTCGGCCGGCACCATTTGCCGAAAACATTTTTCAGGCGATAGATCATTGCCGGGGCCCCGCTTTTCCGGGCGTATGCCTCAACCGCCTTTTCAGCTTTTAATTTACTGACGCCATAAGGATTTTCCAGCAAAGCCTGGACCGAAGACGAGATGGCCAGCGGCACGGGACGCCCGAGACGAAGCAACTGATCGCAGATTTGAGCGGTAAGATCGGCGTTGCCGGCCTGAAACTCGCGCTCATCCAAAGGACGATTGACGCCCGCGAGATGAAAAACAAAATCCGCCTCGCCCAGGGCTCGGGCAAGTTCATCCGGAGTGTTTTCCGCATCGATCTGCAACACAACATCATCCGGCCGCCGCGCCGCCAGGGCGCATACCAGATTTTTACCGATAAAACCTTTCGCGCCTGTCACAAGAATCTTCATACAGCACTCAAAAAACGCTACAAACGCAATTCCCGCCGGATATACTCCAGTTTAAGCAGGAGTTTTGCCAGTTCGTCCTCGTTCAAGCGGCGCGTATTATTGGAATTATAATCCATTTCGCGCGATATTTCCTTTTCGCCTTCAACAAAATAAACGTTATAATTCAAATCCCGGTTATCCGCCGGAACGCGGAAATAATCCTTCATGTCCTCGGCACGGCTCATTTCCTCGCGGGTCAGAAGTGTTTCGTATTGCTTCTCGCCATGCCGCGTTCCTATGATCCGTATGGGATTATCGGCCTTGAAAATGCGCTTGAGCGCGTTGGTCAGAGTGAGAATGGTCGCAGCCGGCGCCTTTTGCACAAACAGGTCGCCGGGTCTGGCGTGTTGAAAAGCGTAAATAACCAGATCCACGGCGTCATCAATACTCATCATGAAACGAGTCATATCCGGGTCCGTTACGGTCAGAGGTTTTCCGGCCTTGATCTGCTCCACAAAAAGCGGGATGACGGAACCGCGCGAGGCCATCACGTTGCCGTAACGGGTGGCGCAAATGACGCACCCTTTGTCGGCCGCGACGCGCGACCTGGCAATTGCCAGCTTCTCCATCATGGCCTTGGAAATTCCCATGGCATTGACGGGGTAAGCGGCCTTGTCCGTGCTAAGCACCGCCGTTTTCTTTACTCCGGCATCCATGGCGGCGGAAAGGACGTTATCGGCGCCGATGGCGTTGGTCAGCAGGGCCTCCATAGGATAGAACTCGCAGGAAGGCACCTGCTTGAGCGCGGCGGCATGAAAGACAAAATCAACCCTGGACATGGCGTCGCGCAGGCTTTCCGGCTGGCGCACGTCGCCGATATAAAACTTGATTTTCGGATTGTCGTATTCCAGACGCATGTCGTGCTGTTTTTTTTCGTCGCGGCTGAAAATACGAATTTCGCGTATGTCGGTTCGCAAAAAACGAGTTAGGACGGCATTCCCAAAAGTGCCTGTCCCTCCCGTTATCAAAAGCGTTTTTCCAGAAAACATCCTTTTCTCCATTAAACTTTTAGGTTTCAGAATTGCACAAAACACATGACAAATCAACACTATCTTTTCTGCTAGTCGTCACCGATCCCGCATGGCTGCATCCTTGAACAATTTTTCATAACGGTCAACAAGAATGGACCTGGAAAAAAGTTTCAGGAATGCTTCCCGCCCGGACGATCCCATCGCCTTTCGCTTTTCCTCCGGCAGGGCATGCAACTCACGGACGGATTGCGCAAGGGCCGCGGGATTTTCCGGAGGACAAGCCGTCCCGGCGCCGGCATTCCGGATAATATCGGCGGCGTCACCCGCCACGGAACAGATTACAGGCCTGCCGCAGGCCAGATAGGACATCGTTTTACCGGGAATGGTTATTTCGAAAAGCGGATCATTTTTAAGATGAATCAATAATGCGTCGGCCAGGGCGAAAAAATGCGGCATGCGCCCGGCCGGCTGACGGCCGATAAAACGCACGTTTTGCAACCCCTGTTCATCCGCCTTTTTCCGCAATGCCGCGTCATCAACCCCGCTGCCGATCAGCACAAACTGCACATCCGGCAAATCGCGCAACATCGCCGCGGCAGCCAGGACATTTTCAAGCGCCTGGGCAGCCCCAAGATTGCCGGCAAACACGACGTTGAACCGTCCGGCCAGACCGAATTCCTCAGCAAGGGCCGAGTCAGGCGGCACAGGCCGATAAATTGCCTCATCCGCCCAATTATGGATTACATGAATTTTATCCGCCGGAACGCCCTTTGCGATCAAATTACGTTTGAAGCCCGGCGAGATGACGGTGATTGCCTTCGCGCGGTTATAAACAAACCGCGCCAGGCTTCCAAGACAGCTGATCGCGCGCGATGCGGGGTTCATCATGCCGGTGGCGACAACCGTTTCCGGCCACATATCCTGGATTTCATAGACAAACGGAATATTTCTGGTCAAACCGATCCACCAGGCCGGAATTCCAACGGTAAGCGGAGGATGATAGACCCACATCAAGTCGGCCTTTCCGCATAAACACGGCCCAAGCATGGACGCCGCCGCCGCAAAGCTGAGGTAATTCAGGGAACGGCGCACGGCGGAGCGGTCATGACTGGGATAAAGCGGCAGACGCAGGACACGCACGCCATCATGCTGTTCCCATTGCCGCCAGCGCAGACAATAACCCGGATATAACCGGCCGGCCGGATAATTCGGGAAACCGGTGATCACGGTCACCCGATGGCCGCGGCGAGCGAGTTCACGCGCCAACGGCTCAACCCGGATATCGGGTTCGGGAGGAAACCACTGCGATAGCATGAGAATATTCATAAGGCATTCTAAACCGACGCCATTGCTTCATACATCCGAAGATATTTGTTACCTATCGAATTCCAAGCAAAAAATCGTTGCGTATGTCGCATCAGGTTGTTTCCCATCGTTTTGAGCTCGTCCGGCCTCGACAAAAGATTTATCAGCCCCGCGCCTATTCCTTCCTCGGTGGCGGGCACGACCAGCCCTCCGCCGATTTCGGCGATATCGCCGAAGCCGCAGCGGTCCGTAATCAACACGGGAGTAGCAGCGGCCCCGGCCTCCAGAACAACTATTGACATCGCTTCCGAGCGCGAAGGGATAACAAGCAATTCGGCGGCATGATACGCCATGGACTTCAAGGCTCCGCCGAGATGCCCGATAAAATGCACGCGACTTTCAACATTTTCCTTTCGGACATTTTCTCCAAGTCGTTCAACATCCCCGCATCCCGTCCGGCAAACACCAAATGATGAGGAATTCTGTCTTTGTGCGCACAGAAGGCGCGCAAGAGCATATCAGGTCCTTTTATCGGATTCAAACGTCCCACGAAGAGAATGAAGGGAACATCAGGAAGGCCGTACGCGCGCCTGAAAGCGATATCATCCTTGACCAGATAATCCTCAAGACAAATGCCGTTTGGAATAAGAGATATCGAGTCCTTTTGGACGCCATAACGCTCAAAACAGGAAAATTCATTCGGGGTGATGGCTATGCACCTATCGGCATTGCGAATTATCTTTCTACCGACAATTAAATTATAGAGCATCTTGATGAATTTGGATCTTCCATAAATGGGGAGCGAGCCTGCCGGACATATCACATAAGGTTTCTTTTGGCGACGCGCGCAGCAATAGACGAGCACATTGAGAAACGTCCAATGGCTCATCAGGTGGATGATATCGCTCTCGGCCACAATCCGATTCATGTCCGTGAGGGAAAATACCGGCAAACCAAAGCGCTTGCACCAACATGGCAAAGCGACGATTTTCACGCCCGCCATTGCATGTATTCGCTCCTGCGTCAGCCCAAGATCGAGGGTCAGAAGCGTGCAGTCCTCTCCGGACCTTGCCAAAAAACGACTCATCTGAAAGGATCGCTCCGCCGTTCCCCCGCCATGAACCGGATCAAGCGACGCTATTACGTTTAATATCTTCATCGTGAGTATTAATGCTTCCTTCAGACTTTGCGAACTTAGCGTCTTGGCGAGAAAAACTTCGGTTCCTCCGCACGATTTGTGGGTTGTCAATTGTTAGACAATCCGTAACCTGTTAATTTTCTGAGTGTTAAGATATTTTAATACCCGTGTATATCCTGTAATCAGTTACGTGCTACTGAACGCTCGTTCCAAGCATGAGAGAAAAAAATTACCACGGAGGCACAGAGGTTCCGCCAGAGGCGGATCTGCCTATGGCAGAAAAACAAGAGGAGAAGTTTCATAGCACCATCCGTTCATCTTCGATCATAATACATGTCTCTCGTCTTTCTCAAATGACAAGTCATTGCTGGAAATCGGATTTTGCATTTGGCAAAATCCGATTTCCAGCAATCTCTTCTTCTCCGTGCTTCCGTGTCTCCGTGGTGAATTCTTTCCGATCTACCCACAGATTATGCGAAAGACTCGAATCTTCTTGTCGTTTATTGCGGCTCATCAGGTTTCAGGGACTAATACCTTTAAAATACGACGCAAAACGCTCCAGGCTTTGAATAATCGTCGATGTTTTTTTGTATCCCGCCCGGACCAGACGCGATCCGTCATAAACACGCCGGGGGTCCGCGCAACCACGCCCGCACAAACGCAAAATACCGGACAAGATCTGTGGAGGCAACGGCAGGGGCGGCATTGCGTAGTCTGCAACTCCAAGGCGCCTCATCAACTCAATTTCGATAGCGCGGAAATTATTCAAGGGATCATCGTCATCGGACACAAGAAAGACATCATGGGGCATGGTCTGTTCACGCCGGACAAGGAAGTCCAGGGCGGCGACCACATTCTCCACGCACACCAGATTCATGCGCCGCCTGCCGCACAGAGACGATCGCAGATAATTAACGGCTCTATCGGTTCGGCTGGACCTGACAAGATTACATGCCAGTTTAAAAAGGTTGCGGCCACCCGGCCCCAGCACTGCGGTCGGCCTGAGCACGGCCAATTGATATGCATCTTTCCCGGAAGCTGCAAATGTTTGTTCAATGCCTAGCTTTGCGCGCTCATAGTCGGTCACGGGCGAACAGACCGTGTCCTCGTCAACCCGCAGAGCTTTTGCATTACCAACGACCACTGCCGAACTGCACAAGACAACACGCTTTACCCCGGCCGTTGCCGCAAGACGGCCCAGCTTTTCCGCAGACAGCAGATGACGGGACAAATTCCAATCAGGGGCATGCGGATAAGCCAAATGAACAAGCACGCCCCCTGGCGCCAGGAATCCGTCCAACATTTCAAGATTTTCCAGGTCGCCATGGAACCATCTCGCATTGGGCGCCTTCAGCAACCGCGGGTCCGGGTTTGAGCGCGCAAGAATCCTCAGTTCCAATTCCGGAAAATCGGACCAAGCCTTTATTAAGCGCCGGCCAATGAAACCAGTGCCTCCGGTTATCGAAATAGACGTTACCTTTTCAGTATTATTCAGCATGTTCCATGTCTTCCGAAAAAACTTTCTCACTTTGTTGCACAGAAGGTAATAAACTCGCGCCCTTTGTAATCAAGACGATTCATCAACTCCACACATTGATTTTCGATCATATCCATGGGCGTCAGCCGCGCTTTTTCCATTTGCAAAATCCGAGTATGGACCCGCTCTAAGGGCCTGTTAAAAAATAAACTTTACAATGATTGCATCGGTTTTCACTCTGGGCAAGGCGTCGCAAGCGGAGGCGTGCCTGAAAGGCACGTGCCGCTTGCGACAACGCCGCCCCGAGCGAAAAACCGACGCAACCCCTGGGGCATCGTCTGTTTTGCAGTTTCACGGCGTTCCATGCGAAGGGAAATACCTTCCAGGCATTCCTCCTTCGCGTGCGCCTTGTGAAACTGCAAAACAGACCGTGTCATTGTAAAGTTTATTTCTTAACAGGCCCTAACAATTGAATTCAGTCAGTGTGCCGTTGCTCGGCGATAGGCATCCAGAAGAATCGGAACAATACGGTCAGCACGATGATTTTCGGCGCGCTTCAATCCTTCTTGACGGTATTGTTCCCGTAATTCCTCGTCAGTTTCGATTCTCAACATGTTTTCCGCAATAGTTTTTACGTCCAAAGGATCAAAATACAAGGCGGCTTCGCCGGCAAACTCCTCTATCGGTGGCAACCTTGAGGCAACCAAAGTACACCCGCAAGCCATGGCCTCCACCACGGGAATTCCCCCGCCTTCATAAAGCGAGGGAAACACCAAGGCGGAAGCGGAGGAATATAATTTCGGCAATTCAAAACGCTCCAGGCGTGGAAGAAAAATTACATCCGATTCCAACCCCAATTGCAATATATGATGCCGTACCTCAGACGATGCTTGCAGGCCATCCCCGCGTAAAACCAACGCCCAGGGTTTGCGCCCACTAACCTTTAGTTGGTGATAAGTCTGCAATAATCGGACATGGTTTTTGTGTGGATAATAATGCGCCACATACAGCCAGAATCGGTCCGGCAAATGATATTTCGATTTTATTTTGTCAACATCAGTCGCCGGCGCCGGCTTAAACAACTGTTCGATAATAACCGGAACAACAGTCATTCGGACAGAATCCACCCCAAGAAGGTTATGCAAATCATTCGCCGTGGCATGAGACATGGGCAACAACATTGGAGCCTTTTTTGCCGTCATGCGCAACATCGTGCGCAAGTATTTCTCCTTAACCCATAAGTATTTTGAATGTCTTAATAATGGTTGTAAATCGTAAATAGTCACAACCGCAGGCGTCCGATTAAAGACCGCCTGCGTGTTTGCGAACCAATGCATGCAGTCCAGGCGATAGCGCCCGGCCAATGCCTGTAACAACGTGTTTTCATATAAAACCCGTATTGGCCGGATTGAAGCGTTAACCGGACATCTGATAACGGTAAAATTGGGAGCGGGACACACCAACCTTTCACTAGCGCTGTTTACAAAGGCGATATAATGATTCTGCCGATCATACGACTGTAACGCAGAAACAAGATTGGCAATATAATTCCATCCACCGCCGATTTCCGGAATGGCATGAAGCAAATTCAGCCCTATACGCATAACCTCTTTCTTTCATATTTTCCAAGGCGGGCAGAGCCCGCAACCCAAGATATTCTCTCACAAAGAACGCCAAGCCAAAACTGTGCGCACTTGGCGTCTTGGCGAGAAAATCTCCATGTTTTTCTTTGCCGTTCTTCAGATTTCAGAACCCCATGCAATTTGAATACTCGACTAATGCGCGGTTTAGCGAATAATATTCCAGTTTTGCAGAAAAACGATCACGGTTATATGCAGGCAATGCACCGTCCAGATAATTGCATAACAATTCGGCAATCCCTTCCGGCTGATTATTTTTACTAATCCAAGCCGGTTCAAACTGTTTTATAAGTTCAGGAAGAGCTCCGACCGGAGTCACCAGCACTGGCCGTCCACAAGACAAAGCTTCCAAGGCGATGATTCCAAAACACTCCAACTGCGCGGTGGGAATTACGGACGCGTCGCAAGCCCCATATGCCAGAGGCAACAAATCCTGCGCGACACGCCCCATAAACAGTACCTGCCGGTCCAACCCAAGACGATCGCACAAATCACGCAGGGCGCCTTCCTGCGATCCGGAACCGCCGATAACGGCATAAAAATCATGGCCAGCGCGGCGAACAATATCCAATGCCCGGAGAAAATTATCCACTCCCGTCCGCTTTTCCAACCGCCTCAGCAAGAACAACACCCGGCGATGTTCCGGCCATCCCAACCTTGCCCGGACACTTGATACCGGCTCAATCAATGGATGGAATTCTTTCGGGTCCGTCCAGCCCGGAATGCATTTTGCCCGTTCGGCTAAACGCCGCCCATAACGATTGGCCAGTAAAATACGAGTATATTCCGACAAACCGACCACAGCGTCAGACCACCGTAATATGCCGGCCTCCGTTCGCCTGAGCCATGGCATCCCGGCCATCGTCTTAAATCGTCCCGGCCAGCCCTGCGCCCCCCAGACGATCCGCATTTCCTCGACCACCGGCGAATGCACAATATAACACCAGAAGCCGGCTTTTTCATAGAATTTGCGTACCGCCAGATATTGCAAGTGCGCATGCCCATGCACCACGTCGGGCGGATTCGGGAGAAACCTGCCGAGAATTTTTGCTATAGCATGGCAGTGCGAATGGAACGAGGGCGTGAATTTCCTGCGAGTAATGCGATACCGCAACACTTTTACCGCCCCATCGGATTCCATTTCCGGCATCACACCGGAGGCGTCCTCGCAGAGGTACCAAACTTCATGTCCCAACCCGGCAAAACCATGCGCCAAATCATAGGCAATTCGCGCATTACCGTTCGGAACATCTTTATAATAATTAATGCTGGTTGCCAGTATAAGCGCCATAAAAACGATTTCCGCAATTTTAAAAGAATCACGCGCGCAATCCCGAAAAAACCGTCATTCACAGTTAATTAAAGCCTAACATATGAGGCGAAAAAATGGCAACAGCAATCGAATAAAAATCGTGCATTGCGATCATTCGTCTACGTTGAAGTCCATTACGCGGAAAACAAGATTACGGGTCGCAAACGGAATGTCGGCCGCCTTGCCGTCGCATCGGAAAAAGAGACAATTTGTCCCCGGCCGGAGCCGGACGACCTCAACCAGCGTGGTCAACGTTCCGGAGATAGGCACGTCGGAAGTCAAAACGCCGGTCAGATGAAGAAGCGATTTGTCTGGCGGGCCTGTATGGACTTTCATTTTGAGCCGCGCGTCACGAATATGATTTTGCGCGTTAATCAATTCCACCACACCGGTACCGTATCCGCACCAATGCGAATATGAAGCCCCATCATCCTCGCTGTCATAAAAACTGCCTCCCCATTTTGTCAGCACAGGGTTCAGGACGGCCTTGACCGCATTCGACAAGGCTTGCGGATCAAACGACGCCTTCAAAGCCGCCGCATAGGGCCGCAAATCAAAGAACAGATAATCCGTGCGCGCCAGATCATATGGTTCTCGGTTAATTTCCTTGCTTATGGCGGACACGACGTTTTCGCCATTATCCCGAAACGCCCTGCGGTCAATCAGAACCCCTGAAAAACCGGCCAATGCAAGCCGGCGCATGATTCGTTGTGGAGACATTCCAGCAAACTGCAGATGGAAGGTATCGTTTCGGCCGCGTATGGCCCCGAAACTCCATCTCAGGTTTTTGGTATGAAGGAAAGGCTTCGCATAATCGTACGAGCCGATTCCCGGCAAGCATCCTTCCGGGTATGGGCAATGAGGGTACTGATAGATCATTGCTCCCGGTTCCATGGCGGCAGGGCCGCCGGCCAAAGTAAACATCTGGCAGTTCGTTGTTAAGGTTCGATACTTCTCCGCAAAAGTGTCATATGTTTTCATGGAACGATGAACGCCTTCAAGTTTGGCAAACGCATTATGTTCCCTGTTCCATTGGCGCGCAATTCTGCCATAATCAGGAATAAAACGAACGGTATATTGTCCGAAAAGACCGATTCCCAATATCAAAACAAGTGAGCCAATCCATACCAGGCGACGTGGAAAGCGCCGCCCCAATTCTTCCCGCAGTTTCTCCAATACGCATCCGACGGCAACCAATGAAAAAAATGCGATAAAAATGCTGATGCGATTATAAGACCTGATTTGCGGGGACACCAGATAGGCGAACAAGGTGCCTAATCCTCCGCCGATTCCCAGCAAGACGCCGGCAATGTTGAATACGGCCAACTTTTTCAATAAAACGGAACGCCGGCGCAGCCACGGCGGAACGGAAATCAATGACAATAAAAGCAGAAGAAACCCTATGCCGCCCAAAAGGCCAAGAGCCGCGGAGCGATTCTCGTTAACAAACGGCGCAGTTTGCGCGTATTTTTGGGCGGCATTTTGCAAAATCGGCCAGTCCCAGACAGGCAAGAGCATTTGCGTCAATTTCAGCGCAAAAAATTCAGACTCCTGCGGCATCCGGCACATAAACTGAACGTTCCGCCCGGTCTGGCTGAAAAACATGGGATTGAACATGAACGGCAAAATGACGCCGGCCGCAATAACCGCCATCAGAATTCCCGCATCCACCGTTCGCTCAAAAGAACGCCTGGTCCAGGCAACGTATAAAGCGGCTATTACAAAAAAATAGCACGAAAAAAACGCATAATACTGGTCCCCGGCGATCAACAAGGCCAACCCCGCATAACACCAGCGCCCGAGCGCGGATCGATTGCGCCAGACAACGGGCTGATCGCCGGCCAGCCGTATGGCAATCCAGACCGACACCGGAACCATGAAATAGGCCGCCAGATTGCTATGCGCCTCCCCCCTGAAAAAATGATAGGGCAGAAAGGCATAGAGAATGCCGATAACCATGGCAATGCCGGCGGAAAACCCCAACTTCCCCATCACAATCATTGAACTGACGACGATAACGGGAAACATCAGAAGGAAAAAAAGGTTGACGACCAAGCCGACATCGTCAAACAGCGATACCATCCCCCTGATTATAGTCGTCGTCGTTCCCGCGAAAATTTTGTCCGGCCCGAATTTGCCCTCTATTCCGCAGGGAGCGTTCAAGCGGGAAATCTCCTGGGCCGATGACTCCTCCATCACCTTTATCTTCATAAGGATGTACAGGGTGTCACCGTTGTATTCAAAAGGAATGCGCAAATCGGCATGCCAAAGCCCCAACTCCACAAAAAGAATGGCAAGCGTCAACACCACTGCCACTCCATACCCGCATAGATTTCGCCAACCGACCAGATTAGACATATTCATAACATGCATTAAACGGAAACGGCTGATCGATGTTTTTCGGCCGCCGTCTTCCTCGCAATTGGCCTGAATGTTCAAGGCCTGTCAAAAATAAAGTTTACAACGCCGCTTTATTTTTCGACAGTCCCTTACGCCAATATCTTTGAATCCATAACAAGACCTGAACAAAGAAATAAAACACCATCAAGCTCCGAAACGTGCCAAAATAACCCTGTATGGCCGATTCCACGAGCAATGACGTGGTGATAAATCCGAGCCCCATACAAAACGCCCATGTCGTGCGCGATCCGGCCAGCCAGTTATCTATCATTGCATAAAACCAACCCATAAAGATCACAATGCACCACAAGCCCCACGCTCCATGATAACTGTAAATAATCCCCAATGTTCCGACCAGATAATCAATTCCTTCCGGCAATCCGTAATGGGCCACCGTATAATCTTCCTCAAACAGATCTGCGACATCGTTATCAAGCTTGCGCGGATTGGCGAAACTCGGCACCATTAATCTGACATTATTCCGGAACGACTGGAAACCGGCCGGCCGACAGCCATTTCCAAGTTCCCGGCATACCATCCCATTAAAGGCATTACCGTCAAACCGGTAAATGAAATCATCCGCCACCGCGCCTTTCAGTGTTGCCGGATCGGTCAACACGCTTAATCCAGCTTTCAACCATTCTACACGACCGCTTCCTCCGGTTGTTTCCGTATCGAACCGTCCGCTCACAACCCGCGCGGCCGAAATCAGCATCATCAGGACAACCCCGACGACACCCAATGCCATCATTTGCCGCCAGCGAATTGCCACGCCGAACCTGACAAGGATGGACAACAAAACAATCGAATTCAACACGACCGCACTTCTGGCGCCAATCAGCACGAATAGCAGCGCCTGGATCAGCATGACCGGCAAAACGAAACGCGGACCTGATCTTAAGATGAATGCCGTTGACGCCGTCAAAAGCGCAAAATTGGTAAAGTACGCGGAAAGATTATTGATCCAATATCCAAAATCCCGGCCGGATATGGTTATCCAGAAACCAGGCAGCGCCACGAGCAGAAGCAGACGCCAGCCGGGAAAATGACACCTGGCCCATTCGGACAATTTTGCGGCGTCGTATGATGGTTTCCGAACATTCCTCAGAGTTGCGCAATAGACTATGGCAAAAAGAAACAAGGCGATACTGACGATCAAGATCCAAGCGTCAATGTCTTCCTGATAAACCAGCGTGCGGTAAAAATTCCGCCCCGGAAACATTATCTGGACCAGTTCCCACCAGCCATAATAGACGGATGAAACAAGAACGAACAAAACGCCCGCGTGTGCCAGCCATCGCCCGCGAGTTCTGAATAACACCATCGCTACGGCCAGCAATTGCAAAAGCAAGCCTGTCGCCAAATTCAATGACATTCTATGTTCCTACCAACAAAATATTTATTACAGATCATAAAAATAATCGTTATCGGCCGCTGGCGTTCAAGTCATATCGCATCCCTTCCGCTAAACCACGAACCAACGCCGCCAGCTTTGCCCATCGACGAAGAATCAACAATCCAAAGGCATAATATACGGCATCCAGTAACAATATTATTGATGCCGTCATCCAACGAAATGGATTTTGCGCGTGTTTGCGAATGATGAATATCCGATTGCGGAAAAGAATATATATACTATATGGCGAAGTTGTCCCACCGCCAACGCTTTTATACATCTTACGCAGACTGGCAGAAACCTTATGGCGCACTATGGCTTCAGGCACATATTGCAGGCGTAATCCTGCGCGCCGGGCGCGAATACACCAGTCCGCATCTTCACAATAAGCGAAGAAAGTTTCATCAAACAGACCGAGCGTTTCAAAAACGGATCGCCGGACAAACATGCAGCATCCCGAAATAAAACACACGTCTTCAATGCGATCATATTGCCCGCGATCAGCCTCCAATTCGCCCCGATGGGGACTCTTTAAGGACCAATTATGCCATTTTGCCCCGGCGTACCAAATCCGGTCAGGCGGGTTTTCAAATAGTATTTTTCCCGAGCAAGCCGCCAGGCTGGCATCATTACGCATGGCTTCATACAGACTTCGCAAACATTCTCTTTCAACCACCGTATCATTGTTGAGTACCCATATAAAATCAACCCCCTCGTTCAACAAATAACGGATGGCCATGTTATTTCCACCGGTAAAGCCCAAATTAATCTCGCTTCTGATCAAATATATGTCCGGATATTTATTGGCCAACAGTTCCGCCGAATGATCGCTCGACGCATTATCCAATACTACGATCCGCTTGGGCGTTCTGGTTCCATTCAGCAGCGAACTGATACAAGCCGACGTCAGTTCGCCGCCGTTCCAATTAATCAGCGCAACTCCTACTGGAACAACCGGCGCGCTTTGGGGCTCAATTTGATTCTCATTGATCATCAGCCAAAGGCCTTTATTGTTTTTCTTATCATCGAAACTACCTTACAAGTAATCATCCGTCGAGGGAATGGCAACATCCGTTAGTTGTCTGCCTTTTACCAGTCGATATATCAAAGAGAACAAGCGCGGTTTGTTCGCTATAATCATTAAAAAGTGCAACCAAAGCTTTCTTGCAAACGAATTGTTATTGTAACCATATCTGAACAGGAAAAGATCGTGTTTATATTTCAACGCTTGATATTTGCCTCCTTGGGTGATCACATGTTGTGCGCTTTGTCTCATGTAATTTATAAGCATATTATCTATTTCACGCCTTACCGATGCCATAAGCACATTCGTGGCTTGATCAGGCAGACCAAGCTCCCGTAACGCTAGAAGATTAGGGAAATTGACTACCGACCAAGTATTGAGTCCGCAATCCGCTTTGGCATCAACTATCGCCTCGGTTCTAAATAAACATACGCCACCTTCACACAGTTTTTTCAAAATCAGGACAAGATGCGGAGCCAGGGTGTACAAATAATGATACGCATATCTGACATAAGGTAAAAAATGTTTTGCATTATATACGCCCGTCGACAGCATTAACACAAAACCAAAATTATCTATATTGCCTACAAACTCATCAATTCCGCTGGCAACCATATTTCTGACACGCTTATATCTTGTATTGGTAAAATTAACAAAAACGGCGTCCCGGTTCAGGTCTACTATCCTAAAAATCGTTCCTATAGAATCAGGCATGGACGGGTAAGCGTCGCTTAACACCCATAACCATTCCGTTTCGCAAAGCTCAAAACATCTGACGATATTAGCATTGGCGCCAATATTTACGCGATTACGCATCAATCTGATCTTTATTCCCTGGAATTTATTCAGAAGTTCTCGCAACGTGTCAGCAACGGACGCGGAAGAACAATTGTCAATAATCAAAACCTCGCACTCGCTGTTCAGCTGAGGCAAAAGCTTGCCAAGATTTTCCAACAAGATTTCGTTTCGGTTATAAGTAGGTATTGCGACAGTTAATTTCATCTGTTTTGATTAAACTAAATTACGGGTTTTCTGTCGATAATGCGATTATTCGATTTTATTTAACACTTTAACATTGGCCGGCGAAATGCCAGCGGGAACGGCAATAAACAAACACGACGTTTACCAAGATTAGCCCGCCAATTAACGTGAGAATAGCATACATGGCGGCGATAGAAAAGGCCGAGGAATGAGAAAAACAGAAGAGCCCTATAGCCATAGCCGCTCCGCAAAAAATCGAGCTGGCCAGCAGCGGCTCGCGCCTGTGAGCACGCAGGTAGAACGCCTCGGCGAATACGACCTGATTCATAACCGTAACCGCGCAAAGCATGAAAAGCACGCGCCAATCCGGCACACGCCCTGAAAACCGAGGAAACCATTCCGCGAGATGCGGCACAAAGAAAATCGCGGCCACAGAGGCCAACGCCGCAATCCCAACCGACTGTGGCATTACACGCCAAAAAAGAGAATCCATAGACCTCCATTCCTTCCTGGAAGCCATTTGTCCCCAAACCGCTGATTTAGTGGAAGACCAGTTCATTGCAAAAATATTGATAAAATTCGAGACGCCCATGGCCAATCCAAATCGGCCGGCCTCCTCCGGACCAAGCTGACGGAACACGACCGGCATCATAGCGTTAAAAATAAACCAACCGGATATCCAGCTCAACGCAATGCGCCATTGATAGGGAAAAACCTCTTTAATCCAGTCAATGTGAATATTTCTTTCATATTTTTTAGTTTCGCGCATGGCAATTCGTAACAGCTGCCACACAAGGCGGGAACTGACGATCAAGGCAACAATGCTGGCCAAAGGCACAGCATACAACCGTAATCCAGCAGTTAAGCCGGCAATGGTCAAGAGCACCTGCACCGCACCAGCCCACATATTCACACGAATTGATTCAGCCACAGCCCCCATCCCCTCGATCAACGAGGTGAGGCTGCGCACGAACAAGTTTCCGGCCGTGCCCAATGCCAGGAGTATCCATGGGCCCAGCCATGCCGCCGATGTCCCTTTTGCTGAAGTTGAAAAGAACCAGTAGCCGGCCGGGAGAAGAAACACACCCACCAGAATCGACACCACAATATACCAGTTGCGGACAAAACGAACGGTCGCGGAAAAACGATCAAGATTCAGGGGCTGGCCTGATATTCCTGATTTCAAATCTATCTTCAGATGCGCGGCCTCATGGGCGACCATCTGGACAGCCACCTGGCCGAATCCCATTTCAAGAAAAACCTGCAAAGCCAGTATGTTTCCGAAAGTGTAGTAGAAACCCTGTTCTACCGATGTCAACCGCGTCAAAATCAGCGGCAGGGTAATAAGGCTTCCGGCAGTCGAAAATGCCCGCGATACAATTGAGTAAAAAACAGCCCTATCCACCCCGATTGAACTCCTAAGGCGATGAAAAGATTCTATAAGTATTTTCTTCACAGCGCTTGCCAAGTCAATCGGCGGTTTCAATCCCAAATCGACCGCTGCTCGTCGAATCGAAGGAATGTATCTTAACATGCATTTTGACCATAGAAAACAAGGTTAAAATGACGATTCGTCATGTATCAGAAAAACTTCTTATTGTTCTTTTGAATCCGTGCTCAAGGGTATATTTTGGCGACCAGCCAAGTGTCTTTGCTTTCGAGGTGTCTGGAACGTGCCTCATTATTGTGCTTCTCAAATAACCTTCTTGCTTAATGGTTTCCTTTGCTTCAACTCTTAGTTTTTTTTCCGGAAACAGTCCCGCAAGAATGTTCGCCAGATCAATTATGCTTACTTCTCTTTCCTCTCCAACGTTATATACCTCTCCTTTTCTGCCATTTAAGAGAACGGTAAAAAAGCCCACCGTGGAATCCGCAAGGTAACAGAACGTTCTGGTCGCTTTCCCGTCACTTTTCATCACAATATTGCGATTGTTCACTATATCTGCCACAAAATCAGCAAAAACCCTGCCGTCATCAAGCCTCATCCCTGGGCCGTAAGTATGAAACGGCCTGACTATTTTCACCGGAACTCCATACTGGTGATACCACGAAATACATAATGTTTCCCCCGCCCGTTTTCCTTCAGCGTAACAGGAGCGTACCCGCATCGGATCAATATAGCCAAATGCGCTTTCTTTTATAGGCATCTCGTTTTCGGGCACCTCGCCATACACCTCTCCGCTCGACAAAAACATGAATCCTTCCGCTTTTTTTTCATGCGCCAATTTTAAAAGATTATATGTTCCTATAACATTTGCGCTTATGGTGCCGACCGGATCCTTGCCGTAATACTTTGGGCTTGCCTGACTGGCAGCGTGAATTATAAAATGAATGTCTTCTTTTATCTTTAACGGTTCGCAGACATCCTGAACTATGAAAGCCAGATCGCGCCGCCCCTTGTAGTTCGCGAACCTTTCAGCCGCCCTTGCGCCGTTTCTCACAAGGCCGAACACTTTAAGACTGCTTTTAAAGCTGGTATCATTCAGTTTTAGAAGGGTCTCCACCATGTATGCCGGAATAAATCCATTGGCGCCCGTTATAAGGATGTTCTTCCCTTCCATCGTTTCCCACGGCATGCCGGCACTGAGGATGAAGGTTATATCCTCTTCTATGATTCTATTTTTCATCACTAGATTCCGGTTAAATTTATGTTCTCGTAGCTATTTTCAAAATACGTTTTCATCTGTCTCAAAGTCCCTACACAATTTTACAAATTTTAAGCCTGACGCTTTTCGAGAAAATGCCCATTTTACAGGCATTTTCCCCGCAACGACTGCAGATCGAGCTGCCTAACAATGAAAAACAGCCGTATTCACAGGGTATTTAAACCGGACAGCAGTGATGAAGATATAATCTTTGTCCCCCTCGACGATAGTTCTCTTAAAAACGGCAATTTCCCTTCAATGCCATCCTTTATCTTAAAGTAATTTTCATCCACATACCCAATTTTATCATCAACCACCTTTTTATTTACGAGGAACTCTTCTATTTTCACCGACAAATTATCGATTCCCGCCTTTTTCATAAATCCCATTGCCTTATGTTCGTAACAAATACCGATGCAGGGAATTGCCATTTTTGTTGAAAAAATGATCGAATGATATCTCATCGCAATAAAAAACTTCAACTTGCTGATCATCGACTGCTGTTCGTCGGAATCAAATCCGCCGGGCACAACATAAGCGCTTCCCCTACGAGATAACTTCCCTATTATTGACTCAATAATAGGAATATCAGTGGTTGTTGGATCTTGTTCGCCCGGCAAATGATACAACTGAGGGAAAAAAACAACCGCAACATTGGCATTTTCTGTTATTCTATTGATTACTTCCGCCAGATTACTTTCAATCTTTCGCTGTGTTTCAATGTTTTTTAAGCCAGCCGGATACAAATAATAGGCCAGCGGCGTGATTCCTACCAGGTCTCTCCCCAACGGAATACCGGCTTTTTTATATAAGGCGCTGGCGTCAGAATTGTCTATAACCCGCTGAACGGCAGCATCAATCGAATAGTGAATATTCTTGTTCTTCAACTTCAATTCATTTAAATAGTCAAAAGAAATTTCTTCTCGTACGCAGACCCCTTTCATTCTATTAAACAAAAATCTTGCCGCAAACTTCAACCACTTTGTCTGGAAAGGCCCCACGGAGGAACCGTACATAAAGACATCTTTACCATAGAGGACGGGGATGAATAAATTCAAAAGGTATATTTTATCTTTGTATATGTCTCCAATATTCGGCCCGGTTGGCGCGCAAATTACCACATCCGATTCAAGTATTTTTTTAAAAACTTTCCCTGAATCACCCAGAAAGAAATGTTTTAATCTGAAAACAGAGAATAATATATTAAGAATATTCTGGACATAATACTTCCATTTTTTTTTCCTATCGTAATTATGTCCCAATTCAGGGTAATGAGTTACTCTCCGCGAATTTCCGTTTATTGCAGGCAACTTGCCGGAATGTTTATATAAAACATCGATCTGCGCATCAGGGAATTCGTTTAATAAAGATTCAATAACGGCTCTACCGGCCGCTTCATCTCCCCTATTGCACCCATGCTGATTAACAATAGCTATTCGCATTTACTTTCCACTTTCAAAATGAATGCATCGTATTGGCCAGTTGCACTCATGTGCTTTTCCCCCTTTATCAAATCTTGTCACGGGGCAAAAAAGCTCTTTTAGTATGGTCACTTTTAATTGAAATCCGTAAAAACATGCCTTTTTAGCCAAGACTGAATTAATCTTTGATAATAGACCATGTGTCCTTGTTTGTCCATCCCCGACAAAGGAAGAAGATTTGTCCGCAAGGCACATTCCTTTATCGTAACATCGCCTTGCCGAGCGACTTATTTTCACCAAATCGTGTCGTTGTAACCGTTATTTTTTGACGGGGCCTTGCCAAGCGCACATCAGAAAAATCCTGCTTGTTCTTCCAATGCGGTTCAGATAGGCTACTTTTTTGTGTGGCGTTTTTTTCGCATAGTCTTAGGCAATTGTATCGAATCAGACCTATCTCAAAATTCGCTTGAGTTTGACAGCGACGATTTCCGAGTCTGGCCGAGGGCGTACAAGAGGAATACCTGAAAGGCATTTCCCTGTGCGCTCAACGCCCCCAGACGCCAAGCGCGTTCCATTTCAAGGGAATGCGGCGGCGCATCTGTCAAAGCGGCGTTCGCGCCACGCATTAATTGCAAAAACCAGAGAACATTCATCATGAAAACAAAAATAAAACTTTTGTATTACAAAATCAAAGCGCTCTTGCTATATTTTGATGACTTCAAAAGGCACATTCGCTATTCGTTACAGTACATTGACAAAAATGAATACGGCAGGGATTCCCTACGTTGCGAAATAATGCTATTGAATCACCAACTAGAGAAAGCACAGACCTACAAGAATCAAAAAACAGGTTATGGCGAAGAAAAAATCAATCTGCTGTTGACTTTAATGAACCGTTATGTTCTGCGGTATGGTTACGATGATTTAATTTATACCTCCCTTGGCGTTTTGCATAGTCACTTTGAAAATACATATTCGTACAAAGACGACGTTTGCAGGGAAGCATTCAATCATTTTCTCTCCGAAGCGGACTCGCGTCGCCAAGTTGGCCTAGGCGGCATTATCCTCCACGATGCCATACACGCTTCTTACACTGACGAGTTATATGACCTGCTTGCTTCAAGAAAAAGCTGTCGACAATATTCAGAAGACATTGTAGAGGACTCTAAAATAGAGACGGCCGTAAAAATGGCACAACTAACTCCATCCGCGTGCAACAGGCAGTCTATAAGAGTGCATTATTATAAGGATAAAAAAACGATAGAAAATATCATCCTGTCACAGAAATCAGATGTTGACTGGTGTTTAAACGCCAAAGGATTATTGATTATAACTTCAAATGAATATTATTATAGGGACTATCTGGAAAGAAATCAAAGAATGTTTGACGCAGGACTTTTTTCCATGACATTAGTTTTGAGTCTTCATTCCTTGGGAATAGGCTCATGTTTTAAGATGATACAAAAAGAAACCAAGATAGAAAGAGAGACCAAGGCAATTGGCGGCATTCCAGCCATGGAAGACATCTGTGTATTGCTTTTAATAGGCAAATATCCGAAAGAACGATTCGTGGTTGCAAAGTCATCAAGACTGGGCCTTGATTCAATCCTTCTTAAACATTGACAGCCGTTTTGTTTTCCCTTGCGGATAAGTTCTAAGTCATCCTCCCCATCCAAGGAGATGCATTTTGCCAAGTAATTTAAGCGCATTATGTCGGAAGAATTTGCGTTCACGGTCGTCAAAAGCAAAAAACCATGCCGTCAAAACAACCGTCAACATACCGAATGCAGTGGTAATTGCCAGCCGCGTAAAAGATGGATCCAACAACAACACGGGAACCGATACGGCAACAACCGAAACCAAGGCTGTACCCACACAAGGAAGAAGAACTTCCCTGGCCCATTGCCGGAGTGACACGGCTAAAAGCCGACGCATCAAGAAAGTCCGACCGATAGTAATAATGCTCATTATGATTATAAAAGCAAAACCGATGCTTGGCGGCGGAGCGCCCATCTTCAAAAAAATCCAAGCCAACGGCAGAGTCAAAATATAACAGATCCCCAAAGTCACCTGATAGACGGCAATTTTTCCGTGGGCATTGACCGCCAACATTGAACCTGCGCTCAAACGATCAATCAACATGGTAACTAAAATCAATTGACAGAACAAGGCGGCATAAGCAGGCGGATTGCGCAGCCATAGATTGAGGACATAGTCCATTTCAGTTATCAACGGTATGGCAAACAGCATGATGAGTATTGTGCCAAGCTTGCTGGCGCACTGGGCAAGGTAAAGCATGCGTGCCCGGTCACCACGCCCCTCGCTGGAAGCCATTTCCGGCGACAGAGCTCCGAACATTGCATTTGTAAACATGTTTGCCGCTGCAGCGACCTGATTGGCAATACCATAAGCGGCGTTAATTTTCGGCCCAAAATGGAGGTTAAGCAATATCGCAGCCCCCTGATCACGCACCGTTACCCCCAGATTACCCACAAGTATCCAGCTCGCAAACGAAAAGGCCTCTCGCATTCTTGCCCCATCACGCCAATAACGCAACCGTATACGACAGTCCTTGAAGACCGCCATGGCATGAATTACTTGTCCTATCTGAACACAAACCAAGATGATCACCATGCCTGCGGCATAAAAAATAAGTCTGTCACCGGTCACACGTCCAAGATTCATGGCAAGGAAAAAAACCGAAACAGATTGGAGCATGAGCCAGCAGGCCTGTTCGACCATACGTTGCATGGCCATGAACATGGCCACAAAGGGCATGGAAATCATGCTTATAAAAGCCGCAAAAATAGACAAACGGAAGATCCACAGGCAAGCCATTATTCTGTCTGCCGGAATGGTGAGAATGTGGGCAATGATATGTTCACCGACCGGCCAGCCGATAAGAACAAGAACCGTTGCGAGCCCAAGATGAATCAAAAGGGCAATATTAAACCAGTGATTGACCTCGCCAAGATTGCCTCGACCGAGGGCATAGGCATAGTATCGCGCCACGCTGCCGGCCATGACAACATTGATCATCGTTATAAAAACGATGATGGAACCGACCACGCTATAAAGGCCGAAATCGGTCTGGCCAAGGGCATTCAGCACCCAGCGGCTGCTGAACAGCATCAACCCGACCGCAATTATCGAGCGCCCGTACGTGACAACCGTGTTAAGAACGACTCTCTGGGATGGGTTCATGGAAATTTCAGGCGATTCCGCTTAAACCTTTCTGGCCACAACCAATAACGTCCCGCCAAAGGGAAGCGACAGGCCAAGCCGGATAAGAGCTTCGTCAATTCGCATGAAAAAATCAAGGATCCAATTCAAGACGCCGCCGACGTTGATTCTCCTCCCGATTGACGCTTCGTCGGGTTGCGAACGCTCGCACCCCCTGTCGAACAACCGGGAAATCAACATCAACGGAAAAAGAACGAACACAAAAGAAGTGCAACGAGCGACGGCAAACCCGTTTTGCGCAAGCTTGCCCGCCAGTTCCCGCCGCGAATATCTGCGCCTATGCCTTAGAAACTCATCCAACCTGCCCCAAAGAAACATGTGCTGGGGGACCGTCATTATCAAAACGCCTCCCCGGCGGAGCATCCGATTGATATTCGATATCGCCGCGGCATCGTCCTCGATATGCTCGATGACATCAAAGGCGGCGATAATGTCAAACTGCCCGTTGAGAGTGTCTCTTGTGACATCAAGCTGAATAAACTCAATACCGGGAAGTTCTTTCCTGGCGCGCAGAAGACCCTTCAGGTAAATCTCGGAGCCCGTAATTTCCAGATTTGCGTTCCCGGAGATTTGCCGGATAAAATCTCCTCTTCCGCAGCCGATCTCGAGGAACCTGGTTTTTCCCTCCGCCCGCGCATATTGCCGGACAAAACTCCCGAAAAGCCTGTTTCGCGAGCGAAACCAAAAACTCTTCCTATCCATCAGACCGTAGCCGCTCTCCGGATAATTCGCGTAGGCATTTGCGACATCCGGGCTGAAGCATTTGATGCCGTCAACCACCTTGTACTTCCCTATTTGCGTCCCGACCGCGACACGATCATTGACGAACCCGGCCACTTGCACCTCGGGCATACCATCAAGGATTGAGGCCGCAATCATGCCGATGCCGCTGCCGCCCATAATGTAGACTTTTTTTCGAGCAGACATTTTCAACTTCCTCCCGTCAAGATAGCAAGGCCTTTGAATTAGGCGGCAAAGCCGCAACTGTTGTCCACGTCCCATGTAGGGCCTTCGCTTGCGAAGGCCGTTCCGAATCCGATGCAAAACGGCGGCGAGCAAGCTCGCGCCCTACATGAACTTTGAAATTCATCAGGCACTTCAAATCCGGCATTGCCGCTACCAATATCTGCTTTTTACGATGTAATTCGGCCTTTTTTTTACCTCATCGTATATGCGCCAGATATATTCGCCAATAATGCCCAGCATGGACATGAGCAGGCCGCCTATCACTAAAATCAGAATCATGATGGGCGCCCACCCGGTGAACGGCGTATTATGATGGAGCCTGACAAAGACTATCCGAATCCCGTAGGCGAAACCGGCCGCCGCGGTGACAAAACCGACCATGGACATAAGCCGTATCGGAAAATACGAGGACGTTACCAGGCAATCAACAAAATATTTAATCTTTTTAGAGATGGTCCACTGCGATTTCCCCAGCGTTCTTTTCAACCGCTGGTATGGTATAAACTTGACGCTGAACCCCAACGTCAACACATCCCCCTGGAAAAACCTGTTTTTATCGAGAATTTTGTTCATTTCACGCACGCAAACCTTGTCGAGCAGGCAAAAATCGAAACCGCCTCCCGGCATTCGGGGATATATGGCCCGCATGAAAAAATAAAATATTTTGGAGGCAAGCGTTGCGACCGGGCCATCCTCCCTGCCCCGCCTGTAGCCTATCACTATTTCGGCGCCCGCCGCCCACGATCTTACCATCTCCCCCGCCAATTCCACCGGGTCCTGCAAATCTGCGGACATCAGAATCGCGCAATCGCCCGCGATATTATTCAGGCCGGCGGTTGTAGCCGCCAATTGGCCGAAATTCCTGGAAAAAGTAATCACCTTCACCTTCTTGTCGTTGTTATGAAGCTCCAGGAGTTCGCTCGGAGAATTGTCGTCGGAGCCGTCGTCCACAAAGACGATTTCGTAATCATATGAAGCGAGCGCGTCCTTAAACAATCCCGCTATGCGTTCATAGGTGGGACGCAAAGAACCCTGGTTTCTATATACCGGGATGACAAAAGAGACTAGTTTCATTTAGCGCTTAAAGCTCCTCAAAATTGCGCATATTTTTTTTACATCCAAAACGTTCAGGCCGCCGTAAAAAGGCAGGCACAACACCTCGCTTGCGACCTGGTGCGCCACAGGCAGATTTTCCTTATTGGATGACGGCAGGTGTTTGTAACATGCGTATTCGCTGCACAGAGGATAAAAATATTTCCTGGAGAAAACATTGTACTTTTTAAACTCGTCATACACGAAGTCCCTGCTCTTCCCGAACATATCCTTGTTTATCCTTATCGCAAAATACTGGCAACTGTCTTTCACATTGGCGGGTTTTTCGTAAAAAGTCACCCCTTCAATGCCCTTCAGCTCCCGGGAGTAAACCTCCAGGAGTTTTTGCCGTTTTTCCCTTTCCGCGTCCAGCATGTCCAGGACCAGCAGGCCAAGGGCCGCCTGGAGTTCGTTCATCTTGCCGTTGATGCCGGGAATCAACACCGTCTCCTCGTCCTTGATGCCGAAATTCTTAAGCAGATCCATGTGCTGTTTCAAGCCTTTTTCCCTGAACGTCAGGCACCCGCCCTCGGCGGTATGAAACAGCTTGGTGGGATGAAAGCTGAACATGGAGATATCGCCGTAATTTCCTATGCCGTCGCCGTCAATTTCAAGGTCAAACGCGTGGGCCGCGTCATAAATCACTTTAAGGCCGTGTCTCTCGGCCAATTTCCGTATGGCAGACACCTCGCAGGGCATGCCGAACACATGCACCCCCAGGATCCCGGTGGTGGCCGGCGTTATCAACCGTTCAATGTTTTTTGCGTCGATGTTCAGCGTTTGCGGGTTTATGTCGCAGAACACCGGCCTGATGTTATTCCACATCAGCACATGCGGCGTGGCGGGAAAGGTAAACGGCGTGGTTATCACCTCGCCCGTCAGCCGCAAGCTTTGAACGGCGGCTATAAGGGCCGTGGTGCCGTTGTTGAACAGACAGGCATTCGGGACTTTCAGCCTCTCCTTTATCTTTTCCTCCAACGCCCGGTGCTGTCTGCCGTTGTTCGAAAGCCATTGCGAGCTCCATATTTCCCGTAACTTTACATTAAAGGCGCTTAAAGGCGGCAGGAGCGGCCTGGTGACATGAATTTTCTTGTCAAATGGTTCGAACATATTGGTGAAGGATGATCGGATTAAACCGGTTCGTCAACCACATAATACACAAAACATGGGACCAATTGACTTTCAGGGATTTAAAGTGGCGGCGCAAACGCACATCGCCTTAAACATTCAGTACCGCAATAAAAAACAAGAAAAGGATTCACCACGGAGGTGGAGGGAGACACGGAGAAGAGATTGCTTGAAATCAAGTTTTGCCGGACGCAAAACCCGATTTCAAGCAACGACTTGTCTTTGGAGAATGGA
>Ga0074199_1000866_pt1 | contig 35731 bp, 39 predicted proteins | sample EPASupsiteSAE347_FD_64528 | JGI IMG/M metagenome (GOLD analysis project Ga0074199, IMG submission 64528) | Bioremediated contaminated groundwater from EPA Superfund site, New Mexico - Sample SAE3-47 | ecosystem: Environmental > Aquatic > Deep subsurface > Groundwater > Contaminated ... | reverse complement strand
TTTGGTTAATCCAATTGCAAGCATCGGCAAAGGCTTTCAGAGTATCATCTATCTCTTCGGCCTGGGAGACTGTTGGACTCAGTTTGCATTGAATGGTTAACACCAGTTCAGTCATTGGTAGATCGTGTAGTCACTTAGTGATATAAATGTTGTGGTGAGATGTGTACGGCATTCCTCCAGGGGCTAAAGCTCCCTGGCTTCCTGCCTGTTGGAGCGTGACCTGCAAGCCAGCGTTCTCGGATTTTACCAGGATATCTTCTTGCGGAAGTGATTGCGCACGACTATGGCCAGCATATTCGTGCCCAGCACCAGGGCGATGAGCACCAGGGCCGTTCCCCAGGCATGGTCTTCCACATCCCATGCTCCCAGGAAGTAAATGAGGTTCAGGAGATGGTAGTCCAGATTGTTCACCGGCTGGAAGATGTTGGGGATCACGCCGAAGAATGTCTGCACCGGCGTGGCGGTGAAGGTCACTGCCGTCCACATGATGGGGGCCGTCTCACCCGATGCCTTGGCCACACCCATGATGATGCCGGTGAGAACGCCGGGCATGGCGGACGGCAGGACAACCTTCTTGATGGTCTGCCATTTGGTGGCCCCGAGAGCCATGCTGCCCTCACGAAGGGAGTTTGGCACACTCTTGAGAGCCTCCTGGCTGGTCAGGATGATGGTGGGAATGTTGATCAGGCCGAGGATGATGGAGCCGGATAGTAGAGATACGCCGAAGAACGTTACCAGAAACGCCAGGCCGAAGAGTCCGAAGACGACGGAGGGCACACCGTTCAGGACGCTGATGGCGATGGTGATGATGCGGTTGAGGCGCAGGCTCTTGGAATACTCATGCAGATAGATGGCGGCTCCGACACCCAGAGGAGCCGAGACAACCATCGCCCCCAGAACCATCCAGAAGGTGCCGACGATGGCGGTGCTGATGCCGCCCGCCTGGCCCAGCCTGCGGTGGGGCGTGGTCAGAAATTCCCAGCTTATGATGCCGATTCCCTTGTAGATTATTATGAAGAGGATGCCGCCCAGGATCAGCAGCGCCACCACGGCGGAGAGCCGGATGGCCATGAAGACCAGGGCCTCGCGACCCTTGGCGCTGTAGGCGTAGTGAATGTTCAGCAGATCCTTGACGGTCAGGATGCTTGAGAGGAGCATCAGGAAGGGAAGGATCATGTTGTACCCGAAGGACGCGCCAAGGCCAAGCGGCCTTTTAATGATAAAGCCGGGATCAAGAGTTCCGGTATAAATTAAGAAAAAGACGGCGATCAGGAACGCACTGTCCACGGCAAGCACAGGAAACGCTTTTGCCGGATGGCTCTTGGCAGCCGCAAAGGACGCCAGGACGGTCAATGCCGATATGAGAAGTGCCGCCTCCCAGAAAGGCAGGATCGGCTTGGGGTCCAGGGGCATGATCAGATAGCAAACCGCGGAGACGAAGATCAGGGCCGGAATCACAAGAGACGCAACATAGGCGGGCTTGGCGGTCATTTCTAGTAGCCTCCGAACTTCTTGCGGATTCTGGCTCTGGCCTGATCGGCCACGACGCTGAGGATGGACACGACCACCAGTAGAACGAAACCGACGGCAAAGAGCACATGGTAGTGCATCGAGCCCCGCGCCACCTCGCCCATCTCGCCTGCGATGACGGAGGTAAAGGTCGCTCCCTGGCTGAAGATGTTGAAGAATGGAGACGGAATGCGAGCAACGTTTCCCACCACCAGCAGGACGGCCATAGTCTCGCCGATGATGCTGCCGATATTGAGGAGCACGGCGGCGGTGATTCCCGATGACGCCGCAGGGATGGTCACATGCCGAATGGTCTGCCAGCGATTGGCACCGAGAGCCAGAGATCCTTCCTTGAACTCGCTTGGCACCGCCCGCAGCGAATCCTCGCAGATGGTGGTGATGTACGGAATATACATGATGCCGAGAAGTATCGATCCGGCCAGGATTGACCTGCCGGTGAGCATATCAAAGCCGCCTTGCAGGTACGAGACGAGAATTATGACCCCCAAAAATCCGTAGACGATGGACGGGACTCCGGCCAGCAGCTCAATGGAGGGCTTCAGGATGGCCTTGCTCCTGGGACCGGCAAGCTCGGACAGATAAATGGCCAGTGGCACGCCGATGATGATATTGATGAAAAGAGCCAGCAGCGTAATGATGAGAGAGCTGACGATCATGGGCATCATGCCGTAAATGTCTCCCGCGGGGTGCCATTTCTGGCCCATGAGAAGGGAGAAGATGCCAAGCTCTGCAAAGGCCCTGAGGCTCTCTCGGGTCAGGAAGTAGAATATGAGAAGCATGACCAGGATGGAAGTGATGGCGCAAAGGAAAAGCACCGCTTCGACGAATCGATCCTTGTACCTTCGCATCTTGGGCAGACCCATACGCCTGTTCAAAACACATTCGCAGTTAAAGCCCTTGTCTATAGGATCTATATAGAGACTTTACACGAAAGGACATTTTATTGACCCGTCTTTCGCAATAAATCAGGGACCCATGCGGCTTAAGATCTCGTCGGGATCATAGCGGAGCCGGACGACACGAGAGCGGCCCCGCTCGCCCATGCCGCTAAAATCGGTATTGATGAGGCGAACGGCGTCGAGCTTGTTGAGGATCTCGTGGAACCGGGTGTATCCGGCACCGGTCTGCTCATGGAAGCGGCTAAAGAGGTCCCCGGCGCGACAGCTCTCCTGCTCCGCCGCCAGCCGCAGCACCTTCTGCTCGTCCTCCTTGAGCGACTTCAGGGCGTAGGTAAGATGAACCAGCCGGGAGCGCTCGAAAGAGGTCTCCACATCCTGAACGGAAATGGTTTTGGAGGCGCTCTTTTCTGCGGAGAGGCCGGACCGCTTGAGGAGATCGATGCCGACGCGCAGGTCTCCGGAAGACTCAGTGAGAGCCACCACCTTTTCCAGAACGCCGTCATCGACCACGCCCGGATAAAAGCCCATCTGCGCCCGGCGCTCCAGAATATCGCGCAGCTCGGTGCGGGTGTAGAGTGGAAAAGCCACCTCTTCCGCCTGAAAGACGGAGACGACCCTCGGATCAAGCACGTAGTTCAGCGTGGGCTCGCTGAGGATGCCGATCACGCCCATCCGGGCACCGGGACAGGTCTCGTGCGCACGCAGCAAGGAGTACAGAACATGATCCACCTCCTTCTCATGAAAGAGGTAGTTGATGTCGTCCAAGGCGACGACGAGGACCAGATCCGAGTCGACGCAGGCCTGGGCCACCTTCTCGAAGATGCGCTTGAAGGAGATGCCGCTGGATGGCGGCGCGTGATCGAAGATCTTCCTGTAAAGCTGGTAGAAGACGGAATACCGGGTGGAGTCCATCTGGCAGTTGATGTGAACGGGAATGACTTTGGAGGAGTGGGCCTCGATCTCCTCGAAGAGTTTAAAGATGGCCGTGGTCTTGCCCGTGCCCGGAGGGCCGAGGCACAGGGTATTCACGGGCCGAGCGCCCTGCATGGCCGGGCGAACGCAGAATTTGAGACTGTTCATCTGCGACTCGCGGTGCAAAAAATGCTCGGGCAGGTGATCTAGCTCGAATAAATCCCTGTCCTTGAAGAGCGTCTCCTCCCAGAGGAGCATGTCCGGCTTCCTGGCTTTTTCGGGGCTCACTGATCTAGTATATTTTGTATTTCCTTCTTCAATATGGCGCTCACTATAGCTCCGTCCGCCTTGCCCCTCAGCTCCTTCATCACCAGACCCATGAGAGGACCTGCCGCCCTCTCGCCCTTGGCTTTTACGAGATCCGCCTTGCCTGCCACAATGGCATGAATGGCAGATTGAACGCCCGCCTCATCCACGCCCGCCAGGCCCGCAGCCTTCGCAGCCTCGGATGCGCAAATTTCCGGATGTTCCGCAAGAGCGCGCAAGAGAGCCACCAGCCCTTCCTTGGCCACCTGGCCGCTGGCCACAAGAGCGAAACAGTCCCTGAAATGCTGGTCGGTGAGATTGGAGACGGGGACATTCTCCCTGGCCAGCTCGATGGGTATGGTCTCCAGCGTCCTGACGACGACGGATGGAGGGACTTTGTACTCGGCCACGATCTCCTCGAAGAGCTGGTAGGCGGGCGACGCCGCCATGACGCGAGCCAGCTCGGCGTTCAATCCCAGCGTGCGCTCGAACCGCTGCGCTCTCTCCAAAAACAGCTCGGGGAGCTTGAGTTGCCGGAGCATATCATCCGTGATCACCACAGACGGCACATCGGTCTCGGGGTACATCCTGGCCGATCCGGGCAGCGGCCTCATGTACTCGGAGCAACCGTCCGGCAAAGCCCGGCGCGTCTCTTCAGGAACGAAGACCAGCGCCTCGCGAGCGCGAACCAGAACAGCTTGCATCGCCTTCTCCGCTCGATCCTGCGGCCCGGTGACCATGATCACCGCGTCGTTGGCCCCTGCCACAAGCAAAGAGCGCACCGCTTCAACTTCAGCCTCAGTCACGCCGTAGGCGGGAAGCTCGTCGGTGTGGAAGATGCCGCCAACACCCGCTCTCTTGGCCCGGTCGGACATCTCGGTGCCCAGCCGCCTTCCGGGCTGGACCTCCTTGCCCACCAGACCTGCAAAGCCGGGCAAGAGGCAGGACTGGACCACGCCGCCGTTCTTGAGGGACTTGGCGAGGACCTTGGAGCCGGTGGCCGAAAATAGGGATGTGACGTCCCATATCCGGTCAACGACGCTCGCCGCTCGCTGCTGCAGCTCGTCCCTGATCCCCAGAAGCCGAACCTGGCGCAGAGCCTCGAACTCCACAATCTTGTCCACCAGGTTGAGGGCCTGAACGCCCTTCACCTCCACGCGCGCCCCGCCTTTGATGGAGACGTTCACATCCTGACGGATGGTTCCAAGGCCCCGCTTCACCCGGCCCGTGGAGCGCAGGATCATTCCCAGGTACTGCGCGACCTCGCGGGCGTGCGCCGGAGAGACGATGTCGGGAGCGGTGCCGATCTCCACGAGTGGGATGCCCAGCCGGTCCAGGGAAAATATGAGGCTGTCACCGTTGTCGGCCACGATGCGCGCCGCCTCTTCCTCCAGACAGAGAACCCCGATGCCGACCCGTCCCTGGGACGTATCGACAAAGCCTTCGGAGCCGATGTAGGCCGTGCGCTGGAAGCCGGAGGTGTTGGAGCCGTCGATCACCATCTTGCGCATGGTCTGCACCTCGTCCACGATCTTTATGTTGAGCAGCCGGGCGATGACAAGAGCGATCTCCATCGCCTCTGAATTTATCTCCCGCGGCGGCTCCTCATCCGCCTCGACGAGGCAGGTGGTGTCGTAGGATTTGTAAAGAAACTTGCGCGAGACCAGGACCTCTTCCAGGGCCGCACGATCTATCTCTCCAAGCTCGCTTCTCGAGGGGCGGAGGTAGCGGAAGAACTCAAAATTGGACTCTTCCACCTCTCGATGTTTTGTGGGGCAGCCGCAAAAGAGCTTGCATGCGGTGTCGAGCTGCTGGTGAATCTCTATGCCGCATACAAGGCCCAAAGCGCGAAAGTCTAGCCCCTCAGACATTACGTTCGCCATCGATTAGCGTTCAGATACCGCAGGAGGTTTAACTCTTTTGACTGCCTCCCGGATATCCTCGGCCTTGACCGTCTTTCTCTTGGCGTGGTTGGCCCAGCCGACCGCCTCGCGGGCCACCTCCAGGCCATAGCCCTCCAAAACCTCTGCCAGCGCGTCCCTTGCGCCTTCGCTAACCCTCTTTGCCCCTGCCTCGCGGATGAGCCTGCTCACCGGAGCCACTGGAAGTATTGGCATTCGTTTTTCACCTCAATTGTCCGGTTTTACAGCCGGAAGAACGAAAAGAACCGCTCTTCTAAGGCCACAGGCCGGAATCTGGCTTTTATTGGACCTGTAATTCCATATATAATTTTTCCCAGCTCCGTCTTAGCTCATTAGCATTGATACCATCACGATTTTATCATAATTTGCCTCATCAGGATCTTCCCTTAAGATAGGACAATTCAATCAAGATTTTTTGGAATTTGGGCAACGTTGGACCATCATTCTAACCATAAACCCACCATGAAGGGCCGACACGAAAGTGCTGATGGGAAATGTTATTAGGCAATGGCAGCGCCCATAGAAAGGGAGGAGCGGACGATGTGCAAATACGAATGCAAGGCGATAATCTACAAGGATTTTGAGGATGTTTACGGCCCGTGCGGATGCGGCATGTTCCTGGCCACTTTGCCCATACTCCTTCCCATGCACTGGCTGACGGAAGAGAGGCCGCCCGAGGTGGAGGATCATGAATTCGGCAAGGGCTTCGACTCCAGAAGGGTCGCGGGCTTCACCTGCAATCAGGTTCTCGACCATGAGATAGACGGCGTCAATTATCTGGCCAACTTCTCCTGCTGCCGGGAGTGCGCCGAGAGAGCGGTGGCCTGCGGCTATGCCGTCTGGGCAGAGAAGCCGTACCCCATGCTGCTGCGCTGAGCCTGTAAAAAATGCGCGAAAAGCATTTTGGGATGATCGGATATTGCCGGACAAATTTAAGTAAAACTTGTGAGCTGCGGACGAATCGAGAATTGCGGCAGTTGCAACTGACGCAAAGCTTATTTGCGGATATTTTAAAATATGACGAAAGTAAAATATGACGAAAGTAAAATATGACGAAAGTAAAATATGACGAAAGGTTCGGGGGATAAAATTGCTATACAGAGTCTATTCCACCAAGGCCTGCCCCAAATGCGAACAGCTCAAAGCGGAGCTTAAGAAGGCAGGCATCTCATTCGAGAATATGGACATGAGCACACCCGAGGCGCTCACGGAGCTGCGCGTCAACGGCGTATTCACCCTTTCCGCGCCTGTGCTCCAGGCAGAGGATAACTTCTACACCGTCGAGGACCTCTTCGCCGGAGATAAGCTTAAGGACCTGGCTGGCTTCATCAAAGGCTAAAAATTTTTTAAGATTGGACCGTTCTTTTGCATTTTGCACAGGACTTGCAGGACTATCTTTCTTGCGGCAAGATCACAATCTTTCTTTCGACATGATCACGATCATTCTTGCGGCATGATCATTTTCCAAGAACGCCCCTTTTACCGGAGAGCATTTCCCCTAGAACTCCCGGCCCCGCACGCGGATGATGTCGAAGACGGCGGTGCTGGCAATGTGCATCACGGCGAAGGTGCCCGCCTGGATGGGGTCCGTCACCACCAGGTCGGCCTGATCCGGGACCGATCCTGCCATCTTCAGGGCGATGACGGGAATTCCCTCCGACTGGAGCTTCTTCACGGCTTCCGTGATGCGCCCGCCCATGAGCGCCCCGGCCAGCACCAGAATGGAGGCACGCGGCAGGCGGCTTACCGCACTGACGGCATCGGCGATGGCATCCTCGCCGACGAGCGGGATGGTGTCCACGCTGATGCGCTCGCCGCGCAGGTTATGCCGGTCGGCCTCGCTGACGGCTCCCGCCGCCACCTGGGCCACCTGGGCCCCGCCGCCGATGATGATCACTCTGGAGCCGTAAATCTTCTCGAAGGATTTGTGAATGGAGACCTCGACGATGGTATTCATGGCTTTGAGGTCATCCACCATCCCCGTCGCCTCTTCGGCAGGCCCGTCGATCTCCATGTAAACCGATGCCTTGCCCTGGTTCACGCCCCGCTCTACCACAAAAAGCTGGGTGTAGACGATGTTCCCGCCCCGCTTCGCCACCACGGCTGCGATATCGCGCAGCATCCCGGGACGATCCAGGCAGATGACATTTATGGCCGTGCTCATACGCTCAAACGTTATGGCATTAGTAAACTTTAATATGGCGAGTGAGCACTTGGAAAGTAATGGCGTTCAATCCCGAATACTGCCCCAATTGCGGCAAAGTCCTGGTGCCCAAAGGAGGCATGTTGATCTGCAAAAAATGCAAATTTGAAAAGCCGAGGACCGCAACCAGCTCTTTTATCAGCAAGACTGAATTGAAAAAGAGAGAGATGCCGATTTTGGAAGGAAATATCCAGCTTCTCCCCACTACCAACGCCAAGTGTCCGGAGTGCGGCAACAATCTTGCCTACTGGGAAATGAAACAGACCAGAGCCGCTGATGAGAGCCCGACGCGCTTTCTCACCTGCACAAAGTGCAGATTCAGGTGGAGAAGATACGAATAGAATTTGCGTTTGAATAATGCAGTTGATATGCAGGCAGGATACGGGAGTGATGCAGGAATAATGCATTTTGGCCGGGATAAATGCATTTAGCCGAGGTAATACAAATAATAAAAATAAAATAAAACGGATGAATTCAACATATCAGATCAAATGCATATGCATTGCGTAGCTGGAATTTCGTGTTCTTGGCCCGGCGGCAATCATCGAAATGGCCGCACTAAAAGGGCCATGCAATCGACGGCAAAAGTCTAACGGCTGGCAGCTTTGTCTGTATGACGGAAACAGGATAAAATGCGAGCCAAATTATATGAAAGGTGCAAAAGCAAAGATTGAGATAGAATATGCCGGATTATAAAATTACCAGCAGATCAGATGAATATGAAAAATTATATAAGTAGAAGAGTTTAAGTTAAGCAAGAATGATGCATCATCTCTGAGGTGGCAGAAGGAATGTTCAAGGCGGTAATCAATGCAGAGACTCTGCGCGACGCAATCGATTCAGTCTCATCTTTGGTGGACGAAGTCAAGTTCTCCATATCGGAAAAGGGCTTGGAACTTAAAGCTGTAGACCCGGCAAACGTCGCTATGGTCTCCCTCAAGATCGGCACGGAGGCCTTCGAGTTCTTCAAGGCCGACCAGGGCGAAATCGGCGTTGATCTGGTGCGCTTGAGCGATGTCTTGAGCATGGCCGACAAAGGCGAGAACGTTCAACTGGAGCTGGATGAAGAGAGCCACAAGCTGAAGATCGGTGTGGGATCGCTCTCTTACACCCTGAGCCTGATCGACCCCACCGCCATTCGCAAGGAGCCGCGCATCCCTGAGCTGGACCTGCCCGCCCATGTGACACTGCCGGGCCTGGAGCTGCGCAGGGCCGTGAAGGCGGCGGAGAAGGTCAGCGATCACGTAATCCTGGGCGTCTCGGACGAGGGCTTCTTCATGGAAGCCAAGGGCGACATCGATTCGCTCAAGTTGAAGATCCCGGGCACGGAGCTATTGGGCCTGAAGCCGGGGGAGGCGAGGTCGCTCTTCTCGCTGGACTACCTGGCCGACATGTCCAAGTCCATCAGCAAGGCCGGAGAGGTCACGCTGGAGATGGGCATAGACTATCCGCTGCGCGTGCACTTCAAGCTCGGCCAGTCCGTCGAGATAAATTATCTTCTCGCTCCCCGCATTGAGCAGGAATGAGGATATCCGATTACCCTTTTACACAAGAAGCAGCCGAGCATGTTCGCGGCTTAGGTTACTCCCTGGAGAGCCTGCTCGGCAAAACCTCTTTTAAGGGCGTGCGGGGCCGCGCCGCAGAGCGGGTGGCCGGTGCACTGTCCGGCACGATTTCCGAGACAAAAGCAAATACCGATGTCGAGCATTTGACGGAGCTTCTCTCCTATCCCCTGGCCAGGGTCATGGTATCATGCCTGGACGATCCCATTCTCATGCGGCGATACGCATTGGCCGAGGCCAAGCTCGCCTACAAGAGGATGCAGCACGAAAAGGCGGAGCTTGTGAATCTGGCAAACGATCTGGGAATCCATCCCCGGGGAACCGGGCCCTGGAAGCTTTATTTTGCCGAGTACATCCGGGCGGCGACGAGGATGCATAGTCCCAAGTGGAAGCTGACCAACCGCGACCTGGACGACGGCTATCTAACCGTCACCGAGGAGGAGCTAAAACGGCTCATGGAAGAGGTCATCCGGGAGAAGGTCTTGAAAGGGCTTCCACTGCCCGTGAATGAAAAAATGTGCTCCGACCTCGCCGAGTATCTGGGGCCGCTAAAAGCAGAGCTGGACGCCGTCAGGTCCCGGCAAAAAGCGGACCTTGGGGCCGTCGAGGAGGGCGCGTTTCCACCCTGCATCAAGAAGATGCTCGCCGATGTGGCCAAGGGAACGAACCTGGCTCACACGGCGCGATTCGCCCTGGTCAGCTTTCTCTTGCAGATCAACATGAACGTCGAGGAGATCATGGCCCTCTTCAACACCAGCCCGGACTTTGATGAGGAGAAGACGCGCTACCAGGTGGAGCACATCGCCGGAGCCTCGGGAACGAAGTACAAGCCACCCGCCTGCACCACCATGACTACCTACGGCAACTGTCCGGGCGAGGACGAGCTGTGCAAGAGGATTCGCCATCCACTCAGCTACTACGAGCGAAGGATGAGGACCTTCACGCCGCTCAAGCAGGCGCAAGAGCCGCCCCTCAATCCCGCGAAAGGTCCCGAAGAGCGGAAATGAAGGATTTTGCCGCCGGATCTTCCAGCCACCCCGGCCTTGCCAGAAACAAAATCTCATCGTTCATGACGGGTTTAAAGCGAAGCCCCGCTTCCGCTGCCGCCTCCCGCTCGCCAAATCCCACGTCCGCCCAGCCTGCGGCGACTGCCGCCGCCACTGAGGAATGCGTTTTTGCAGCGCGCACATATTTCGGATGCGAGATGCCAAGATCCAACAAAACCCGCTCAAAGACGGATTTCAGCGAATAGTCTCTGTGCCAGCCCACCATCCGGCTGCCGGCAAGGCTCTGCAAAGCCGCTTCATCCCGATAGATCAGCCCCAGTTCCCGTTGATAGCCCTTTATCAGAACCGTTCCCGCCGGTGGCTCGGTCAAGCCGGAGACGCAAGCAAGGTCCGCCACACCGTCCTCCAGGTACATCCTTCCCCGCAGGGAGCCGGTGTTCATCAGCCGAATCTGCAGCGGCAGGTCTTCCGCCAGCCTCTCGATGAATGCAGAGTTCTCCCCGGCCACGACGAGATCTGGAACTTCAAGCTCAGAGTACAGCTTCAAATCGACGACGGTTCCTTTTTCCAGGTACTCGGTGCCGGATGGGATCTCCAGGACGCCGTCTGCTCCGGCGAGCGTTGTGATGGACCCGCTGCCCTTATCGACAGTGTAAACCTGATCACGGGAGATGCCGACCGCAAGCATCTGCTGGCGGCCTTCCGTCCGAATGGGCCCGGCCAGCCGCCCTTTTGCGCTGTAGCCGTGTGCCTTTGTGCCCAGCGACCGGCGGATGAACGGGGCGGCCAGTTCCCCGAAAACGGTCAGGGCGCTGGTGGGATAGCCGGGCAATCCCAGGCTGGGCTTGCCGTCGATCAGGCCGAAGATGGTGGGCTTGCCGGGCTTCAGGTTCACGCCGTGAAAGATCGTCTCTCCCACACTGTCCAGAACTTTGTAGACCATGTCGCCCGCTCCTGCGGAGGTGCTGCCGCTCACCAGGATGAGATCGCATTCGAATGCCATTTTCTGCAGGACTCTTGCCATCTCCTCTTGCACATCGGGAAGGATGCCGTACGGGATGGCGGTCGCCCCGCAGTCCTGCACGGCCACGGCTACTGTGTAAGAGTTGATATCATAGATTTGGCCGAAGCCCAAATGACCGCCGGGCCGGACCAGCTCGTTGCCGGTGGAGGCCACGCCCACTTTGAGACGCCGGACCGAAACGGTCTCCCGCCCCAGTGCCGCCAGAACGCCGATCTCGCGCGCTGCGAGCCTGGTTCCCGGAAAGAGAACTACCTCGCCAAGTGCGATGTCACTGCCCGCCGCCTGCACATTTTCGCCGCCAAAAACGGGTCTGCGTACGAGGACGCGGTCGCCCTCCGCCTGGGAGTATTCGATCATGACCACAGCATCGGCCCCAAGCGGCATCATGGAGCCCGTGGAGACCTCGGCGACCTCGCCCCGGCCCACCTGAACCTCGGGTTTCGCGCCCATAGGAACGCCGCCCACCAGCTTGAGGGAAATAGGCCTGTCCTCCCTCGCTTCCAGCGTGTCAATGGATTGGACTGCATAGCCATCCATAGAGGCGCGGGCAAAGCCGGGAACATCCATGCCTGAGACTATTCGCTCCGCCAGGACGCGCCCCCCGGCCTCCGGCAAGGGAACGGCTTCTAAGCCTGAACGGGGAGCATGGCTGAGGACGATCGATCTGGCTTCTTCCAGGGGGATGAGGGTGCGAAACTCCTTGGGCATATGTTATACTACCCTGATTATGATCTATAAAAGCTGAGGTCGGAGAGGAGAACTATCCTTTTTGAGAGCTGTTCCGCGACGGTCATGCAATTTTGCACGCTTCCTGATGTTAAGTTTAAATCACTAAATGTTAGTTATAGATAACATTCAAATACCTGAAAGTTAGAATCATGTAACATACGTGAGAAAGAACGCCATCATACCAATCGAAAGCCGATCGGATCACGAATGGCGGACCGATCTATGCTCACGAAGAGAGAGAGAGAAATATGACAAATAGATTCATGATGCGCATGTCTTTGGGAGCGATCCTGGCATTTGTCGGCCTGCTCCTGTCCGTGATGGGCTACAATGCCGGTTCGATCGTTATTGCAGGTGCGACGGTCATCGTCCTGGCATTTGTGATACGCCGGTGGACCGGCGATCAACCGGAGCATGATGAAAGGACGGGGAAGATCTGGGCAGCCGGTGTTTCCTGCTCCTGGCTGGTTACGATAATATTCCTCGCAGCTCTGCTGGCAGGAGGCTATCTCGGTCTTTTGGCCCTTCCTGCTCAGACGGCGCTGGAGGCGGTCGCCTGGGTCATGAGTCTCAGCGCCGTCATCTTTCTTGCTTACTTCAAACATAAGGGCGATGTGGAGCCGGCATGAAGACGCGCATCAAAGAGCTGAGGGCCAGACACGACCTTACCCAGGAGGAGCTGGCCAGGCAAGTGGGAGTGCGCCGGGAGACAATTCTATTCCTGGAGAAGGGAAAGTACAATCCATCCCTCAAGCTGGCCTGCAAGATCGCCCGGGCCTTGCAGGCGGGCGTCGAAGAGATTTTTCTTTTTGACGAGGATGAGCTGGAAAAAAGCTAAAACCGACCGAGAATAGCCGGTCCGGCCTGCCGAAAATTTGGACCTCTGGCCGGAAATTTTGGCTCAGCGGCAAGAAATTTTTCCATCGACACGAGCGGCTCTGTTCCTGAGGAGATGATCCGCCAGCACCAGGGCCATCATGGCCTCGGCCACGGGCACGATCCTGGGCGGGATGGCCGGATCGTGTCTGCCTCGAATCTCTATCTCTGCGGCCTCGCCCGATTTGAGGTCTAATGTTTTTTGAGGTTTGGCAATGGAAGGCGTCGGCTTCACTGCAATCCTGCAGACGATTGCAGCCCCGGTGGAGATGCCGCCCAAAATGCCGCCGGCGTTGTTGCTCTCAAACTTGACCTTGCCGCCCTCCAGGACCAGCGGATCGTTCATGGAACTGCCGCGCAAGCGAGCGCTCTCAAAACCTGCGCCGATCTCCACCGCTTTGACGGCACCAAGGCTCATGAGCGCCTTGGCAAGATCCGCATCCAGCTTATCGAAAACCGGCTCGCCCAGGCCCGCAGGCACGCCTGTCGCTGACAGCACGACCAGGCCGCCCAGGCTGTCGCCCTCCGACCGGACCTGATCGAGAAGCTCCAGCATTTTTTGGGCGGCCACAATGTCCGGGCAGCGAACGGGATTTGATTCGACCCGCTCTCTCAGTTCATCCATCCCGGACGGGATGACCTCGGCCGCGATCCCGCCAAGCTCGGCAACGTATCCCGCAATATCGATGCCTTCCTGAGCGAGCAGCTTCCTGGCAATGGCCCCTGCCGCCACCCGGCCCACCGTCTCGCGAGCCGAGGCCCGGCCTCCGCCCCGGTGGTCGCGAATGGCGTATTTCATCTGATAGGCATAATCGGCATGTCCCGGACGGGGGCGGTCCCGCAGGGCGTCGTAGGCGCTGGAGTTGGCGTCCCTGTTCCAGACTGCAAGCGAGATGGGCGTTCCCGTGGTCCTTCCCTCGAAGACGCCGGAAAGGATCTCCACGCGGTCCTCTTCCTTCCTCTGCGTGGAAGCCTTGCTCTGGCCGGGACGCCTGCGGTCCAGATCTTTTTGGATGTCTTCCGCCGCTAAAGCGAGACCTGCCGGGCAGCCGTCCACGACCACGCCCACCGCGCGGCCATGCGACTCTCCCCAGGTGGTGATGCGAAACAGTGCGCCAAAGGTGTTGCCGGACATGAGACTACCTCAAAATTGCATTGTAGCTATGGAAAAAGGAAAATGATATAGTTTTAGTATGGGCCTAGCCTCAGGCGCGAGAAATATTCGCCCAAATGCAATAGGCGCACAAGATACTAACATTAAAATAAAATTGAGAAGTCGAGAATTACTATTTACTTTTATATACCAATATTGCAAATTAGCTAATATGAATCATAGAAACTTACTGTTAATTCTGATGCTGATCCCAATGCTGCTGGCAGGTTCTGCTGCGGCCACCAATTGCATCGTCTATGCCGTGGACGAATACCAGATGCCGGTCAACAATGCCATCATATATCTCGATGACTGGTCGAACCGCATCGGTTCTACTTCCTACAATGCAGCCATCGGAAGAAATTGCTGGGTGGGAGACATATCCGAAGGGCAGCATACGCTCAATGTAAAATGGGACGGGGTTGCCCGGCTGCGCCCGCCACATGAGGGATCGGCAACCGTGAATATCGGAGCGACCGAGACCGAGCGCATAACCATCTTAATTCATAAAGTTGTGTAATCCGCATAGTACGGTCCGACTATTTTTTTGATAGAAATATTACGATAAAGTTATCGCCAAAATGATATTGGCCGCGACCATTGATTAATAAACTGGTCGCATGGATTTCGCGGCGCAAGGCTTAGCTTGAGGGATCGGCAAAGCCAAGCAGGACTTCCAACCACCAATAATGGAAAGACAAGTTGATTTTTTCGGACCATATGATAAAAAAGTCGAGTTTGTAGGCCGGAAACGGCCCCGGCAATTTAGGATTTTCTACGTCAACACTCTGTAAAGGTGATCGATGGCCATTAGCGCCGGTTGCGAGTCATCAATCGCTGCTAACTCTATTTCGTTTTCGGAGAGAATGGTCCCGATATCGTAGCCGCTGGCATATTCCGTAATGTAGATTTTGCTGTAATCAGGAGAGAGAGCACCGGCAAAGCCTTCGACTCGCTCTTTGCCGTCCTTAAGCTTAAAGGTCATATTTCCGGCAAATAGTCGCCCATTTTGTTCGTTAATAGTAACATTAATTGATCCGGTTTCCAATTCTCTATATCCTGATCCCTCCAAGTATCCTGCTATGCTGCCCGTCCAATTTCCCGTTAAATCCGGAATCTTGGCTGCACCAAATCCCGTGACGGAGAAGATCACAGCCATCAACGCTATCAATAAGGCAAACTTCATGATTGATAATAATCCACCATTCGATTAAAACTTTTTGGTAGTGTGCTAATTTTGATGTAAATTAGCAGTAGCGCCGGATGACATAAATAGCCTTAATTCGACTGCGTTAGCAGCATGTTATTTAATTACTAGATATAATAATTAGACCTGCATCACCAAGTCGTCGAAACTCTAGGAGAGAAACAGAGTCATGAGTATATCCGATGTCGCAGAAGATTATTCATATTTGCGTTCATAGTCCGAACAACCTGTGACCAATAGCAAAATACATCTCTAGGCGCATCTTTCGTCTGGGTTCCTGTTCCGGGGTTTCGAGATGTTCAAACTCAAGACTACCAAATGAGAGACGGACGAGAACGGCATCGCCCGGCGCGGCCTGCTGGTGCGCCATCTGGTCCTGCCCGAGGGCGCAGCCGGAACCGCCGAGGTGGTGCGCTTCCTCTCCCAGGAAGTCTCCGGGAACACCTACCTGAACATCATGGCTCAGTTCAGGCCCGAATACAGAGCCTGCCGCTTTCCCGGCCTCGCCAGGCGGATCACACTGAAGGAGTACAGCGATGCAATGGATCTGGCTGTTCGGGCGGGCCTTGTGCGGGGCTTGGAAATCGTTTAGAAATCCTTTAGAATTTCCGCTGGAATTTCCCTTAGATTTTCCGTTAGAGTTCTTCCGGCAATCCATTAGCAATCCTTTAATGTCTTCGGCTCGAAACAATAATGAAATGATTCCTTTCGAGTACCTGGAGCACACCGCGGATGTGAAGTTTCGCGCCTTTGGCCATAGCCCGGAGGAGATGCTCGCCAATGCCGCTTCTGCGCTCTTCAAGGCGATGGTCGACCCGGCCACGATTGTGGCCAAAGAGTCATGGAAGGTGGAGCTGGAGGATGATGAGCTGGAGACGCTGGCCTACCGATGGCTCTCGGAGATCGTCTTCCTCTTCGAGACGGAGTCGGCGGTATTCTCCACATTTGCCGTTTCGCTGGAAAAGAACGGGACGTGGAAGCTGCAGGGCGAGATCGGAGGCGAGAGGATTGACCTTGGGAGGCACTCCTTCGAGAACGAGGTCAAGGCGGTGACAATGCACCAATTCCAGGTCAAGAAGAACGACCACTGGTGCCTTCAGGCGATTTTGGACGTGTGAATATGGTAGACATCAATAAGATCAACGATAATACTTACGAGGTGCCCATCGGCTACCGGCCAGGCATGCGCGTGCCGGGCAGAATCTTTGTCTCCGCTGCGCTTCGCGAGATGGTGGAGCCGGGAACGGTGGACCAGGTGGCCAACGTCGCCACACTGCCGGGAATTGTGAAATACTCAATGGCCATGCCCGATGCCCATTTGGGCTACGGCTTTCCCATCGGCGGAGTGGCAGCCTTTCGCGAGGACGGGGGCATCATCAGTCCGGGCGGCGTAGGCTTCGACATCAACTGCGGCGTGCGCCTCCTGCGCTCCGACCTGGAGGCGAAATCGGTCCAGCCGCTCATCAACACCCTGGTTAGCGCCCTCTTCGAGGCCGTCCCTTCCGGCCTGGGGGCAACGGGCCGCCTGCACGCCACCGACCAGCAGCTCACGCAAGCCTTCATCTCCGGATCAAAATGGGCGGTGGAGGAGGGCTACGGCTTTGAGGCCGATCTCACCCACTGCGAGGAGAACGGCCACATGCCTGGAGCCGACCCCGCCCAGGTGAGCGTGAGGGCTCGCAAGCGCGGCAGGCCGCAACTGGGAACACTCGGCAGCGGCAACCACTTCCTGGAGATTCAGCGGGTGGAGGAGATCTTCGACGAGGAAGTGGCCAAAAAGTTCGGCCTCTTCAAGGGTCAGATCACGGTCATGATCCACTGCGGCTCAAGGGGTGCGGGCCACCAGATCTGCACTGATCACCTGGAAGTGCTGAGCAAGGCCGTCAAAAAATACAACATCGATATTCCCGACAAGCAGCTCGCCTGCGCGCCCCTGGGCTCGCCCGAGGCGGACAGCTACTTCGGCGGCATGGTCTGTGCCGCCAACTACGCCTGGGCCAACCGGCACATAATCGCCCACTGGACGCGGGAGGTTTTCAAAAAATACTTCCCGGACTCCAACCTGGATCTGGTCTACGACGTGGCCCACAATGTGGCCAAGATCGAGGAGCATGATGTGGATGGCCGGCGTGAACGCCTCTACGTGCACCGCAAGGGTGCCACGCGAGCCTTCGGCCCCAGCCGCAGCGAGGTGCCGGATGCCTACCGAAAGGTTGGCCAGCCGGTCCTGATACCGGGGAGCATGGGCACGCCCTCTTACGTTCTCTGCGGCAACGACCGCGCCCTGGACATCACCTTCGGCTCTGCCTGCCACGGCGCAGGCAGAGTCATGAGCCGCAGCCAGGCAATAAGAACGTTCACCGGCAAAAGCGTGCAGGACGCTTTGAACAGGGACGGCATCGTGGTCAGGGCCACCAGCCCCAACATGCTGGCCGAGGAAGCCCCCCAGGTTTACAAGCCCTCCGGCGATGTGGTTGATGTGGTGCACAATCTCGGCATCGCCACCAAGGTCGCCAAGCTGGTGCCGCTGGGAGTGTCGAAAGGATAATTTCGCAGGAATCGGCGTACTATCCGGGTGGAGCCCATGCACGGCGGCTGCGTGGGCTCTGCGGCCAGGACTGTAATGTACCATGTCGCACCGTTTCGAGATATTGCGTGCCGATACACATGTAAATCCGGCATATTTTTTGTCAGGCCATACAACATAATTCATATTTTAGAAAAGTATATCTATTGTGATCAACCACATATCTGTGATGGAGAAAAAAGCATTTCATAAGAATATTAAATGGGTAGTCCTTTTTATTTGCATTTTGATCGTGTTTGGTATTATGATCCGGCTTTTGCCCCTATCGTAAATCCTAAAAAACAATCTTTTTTATGGCGCGTCTTGGAAATTCCTGGCGTCTTAAGTAAACATACACATGTGCGTGCATTGCATCATTCAACTGCTTGGACTCGTTTATGAGACGGTTGAGCCAGAACAAATCACCATTTTTAGGCAGACCATCATACAGCCCTCCGCGAAGATCGTGAAGACCGAAAAGAATCCAATGGGCTTGGATTACAGATAAATCGATATACTAACGAAGAAAATAGTCATCTAATGGCAAGAGGCAAGGTCATAGTAGCGAGAGATGAACCATTTAACGACGGTGATTTTACTACCCTTGATGAAGAGAAGGAATCGACTAAAAAAGTCAATGCACTCATCGAAAGCGAAAATGATGACTTCATCAACCTTGAAGAATGCGGCAAGCAACGTAGCATAAGTTTTGAGATCACGGCCTTCAGGGAGACTCTGGCAGAAGAGTATGCCGATGCAGAATACAGGCGGTTCCTCAGAGAGAAAGATAAGTACGCAGACTTTGATGAGTTTTACAGAGAGGATAAAAGTTAATCTAGTTTAAATTATAAATTTTAGAATGCTACAAGCTGGTGTAGCGGTTATGGAAACAGAGTTCAAGGTATATATTTTGACCGATCAATGAAAATACAGAAAAATTTATACTTCAAAAAATAAACTTAATCTCATGGGAGATAGAATAGACGATTCGAAGTATTGGATTCAATTTTGGGATTCATTACGCAGAAGTATAATGGATATAGAATCAGGCTATTTCCAGGTTGAACGGATGGATGAAGTGAATCCGACTTGGAGAGAAAGGGTCTATTGTTATGAGCTATATCATCAGCTTCGCCATCATTTGCCCAATGGTTTCCCCTTTACGCTTCATGGCGAATTAGATAAAAAAGGACATGGCATAATCAAAGATACAATTAAGAAATACCGAAAAAGTGAGGGCAATACAGAGCCTAATCCTGATTTCTTGGTTCATAATCCAGGTAATCTTGGCAATGACCTTGCCGTAATAGAGGTAAAGAGATCGGAAGGATTTGCAGAAGATGCGTGTCGCCGCGATCTAGAAAAGTTGGAGACATTTATAAATTCGTTGGGTTACCTGCATGGGATTTTTTTAGTTTTCGGCCCTAGAGATCCGGAACCAATGATAGAGAACTGCTTAACTAAAGAACAAATAACCCTTATTAAAAACGGTCGACTCCACATTCTTTACCATAAAGAGGCCGAAAAATGCCCGTATGAAATTACTCGTTTGATATGTTAGAAAATTTTCGAAGATGAAGCCATCCATATTAATAGTAGATGTTATGATGTCCAACTCATGGTAACGATTGAGGCTAACAATCCAGGTGAAATCGAATTAATAGTCAGAAATATGCGGTTTCCAGTAAAAGTTTGGAATACGTGTTCCAATAGTCGTGCGGAAATTATAAGTGAATATGGTACTGGGTCCCATTCTGGAAGTCCCGTTGTAGGACGAGTGGAGCGTACTGGCTGGATCATTGTGGTTTGGGAATGGTTAGCTGGCGGACAAAGAGCGGATCTTGGCGTCGTAATGGATATAGCTGTGCAGTTTAAAGTGATTAAAAGCGACTTTGGGCAGCATAAATGCAGCCTTTCAGAAATCGAAGAGCTATCAGATGGTGTTGTATATCATTATGACGTTTTAGCTGGATCTGACAATCTGTGACCCTAATATGGCATAACCTGCCTAAGACGTGCTTATTTATGTGATCAAAAACAAGAAGCTTTGATTGATAAGCTAGAGATGAACATATATAGAGCACATAAACAGCAGACTCTCAGTAGAACTACATGCAGAGATCACGAAGACCTGAAAGAGTCCAACGAGTGACTGAATTCAGGTTAAAGGATCGGAGATATTGCAAAATCCCAATATTTTAATCTAAATGCCATGGAAAAAATCCGCTCTCGTGGCCTGAAAATTCATATATCTGAAGAAAAAGTCTAGTCTCGGTGAATGAGAGCACAGCATACCTAGAAATCGGTATCGATGATGCCGAAAATCGGACCGGCACAAGGACAATCCAATGAATCTTCGTGTCATCCTCGTCGAGCCCATGTACGACGGCAACGTGGGCTCTGTCGCCAGAGCCATGAAGAACTTCGGCTTTCATGACCTGGTGCTGGTCAACCCCTGCAAGATCGACGACTTCGGGCGGGCCATGGCCTCCCATGCCAGAGATGTTTTGCAGATGTCCAAGTCCTTCTCGACCCTGCCCGAAGCCCTGCGGGGAGCCAATCTCGTCATCGGCACCACAGGCAAGCGGCTGGAGCATGAGCAGCACCACCTGCGGCTGCACCTGCGCGTTCCCTGCCTCTCGCCCGCCGAGCTTTCCGACAAGCTGCGGGGAAAGGACGGCACAGTGGCGCTGCTCCTGGGGCGCGAGGACTGCGGCTTAAGCAGCGATGAGCTGGCCATCTGCGATATGGTCGTGTCCATCCCCACCAGCGCCGAGTATCCGGTGATGAATCTCTCCCACTCGGCAGCCGTGCTGTTTTACGAGCTTTCCAGGAATGGCAACGAGAACGACGAGTGCGTGGAGATGGCAAGCCCGGAAAGCCTGGCGCTGCTGCGAGAGAAGGCGCGCTCTCTTTTGCAGGAGATCAGCTATCCGGAGCACAAAGTGGAGTTCTCGTCGCTTATGCTGCGCCGCATCTTCGGGCGGGCGGAGCTGACGGAGCGGGAGGCGCGCACGCTTCTTGGCATCATCAAGAACATCCGCTGGAAGATCGGATGCGGCAGTGATGAAAATGAGGTGGCCGACGACCCTTCCGAAGAATAAAAAATGCAGCCTATCGCCTGCGACAGCCCGCCGCCTTGCCTTCCAGCGCATCGGCAGTCTTCATGGCGGCCATAGCCTCTTTTCCCCGACCAAGGCACTGCATGACCAGGGCTTTGTTATACCAGGCTCCTGCGAAGTAGGCGTCTATTGAGATAGCGGCATCAAAATGCGCTAAGGCTTCAGGATACTTCTTCTGCTGGGCCAGGACCATGCCCTTGTTGCTCAGTGCCTGAATATGCTTGGGGTCGAGCTTCAGTACCTCGTCAAAACACTTTTGTGCCTCGTCGAAGCGGCCCAGGTTCGCCAGGATCATGCCTTTGTTGTTCCAGGCATCGACCAGGGCACGGTCCAGGCTCAGGGCATGTTCATACGCTTTGACTGCTTCATCCAGTTGGCCAAAGTTGCAAAGCTCGTTTCCTTTTCCCAGCCAGTAGGCCGCGGAGTTCGTCTCTCCGGCGGACGGGATCATGAGAATGCAAAGAGCATCGATTAGGGAGGACATAAACTAGGCAACTCTCCTTTGCAGCAAAAAGGTTTCTGATAGGGCTAAGATGATAGGGCTAAGATGATAGGGCTAAGATGATAGGGCTAAGATGATAGGGCTAAGATAGGGTGAACGGTCTCCCAAAGGCCGCTAGTCCAGACGCTTCGCCTTCTTGAAGGCATCCTCCACCGCCTCGCGGATGATGTAGCCGCCCTTATGCAGTATCGTGTCGCCAAGCTCCGTATCCCGCTCCATTGATGCCGTGCAGGGATAGGCATGATGCGCCTCGGATATTCGCTCCCGGATGTCCGGCTGATCCGGCTCAAGCCCCAAAAGTCGCTTGGCCACGAACCAGGTCGAGCCGCAGGGCGCACTGCGCTTGACGTTGGCGGCGAGGATGTGGTCTTTGCCCTCCCGGCTCTTTTGCACCACGATCTCAATGGATGGATAGCCGATGCCCGCCGCCTCCAGGAACGCGGCAATGTTGGGCTTGGCCGGGTCGGGGAGCATGGCGCAGAACGGCTTGGCAAAGGACGCCTCCATGCCCAGCCCCGCCGCCTTCTCTTCAAGCTGCATTCTCTGGCCGAGCGGCAGCTCTTTGGGCTTCTCCGAGCAGCCGATGATGCCCTTCACGCCCGCCTCCTTCAGCTTGGGAAGCATACCGAAGAGGATGTCCGGATGAACGTTGATGACCATAGCGATGTCCGCTTCCGGAATGTTGGTCGGCAGCAGCGGGTCCACGTCATCGATGAAGTCCCCCAATGTTTCAGGGTCGGGCATCTCCACCAGGGATACAATGTTCTCGGCAAAGCCCGGCCTCACGTTGCGGCACTGGGTGCAGGCATCGGCACAGGAGATGCAAAAGCCCGAGTAGTTGACCAGATTGCCCACCACGCGCGCACCAAATTCGCCGTTGTAGAATACTATCAGCTTCAAGACTTCAACACTCCGTTTCCAGGATAGAAATTAAGAAAGGTTAGGCTTGCAATGCAAATAACATTTGCGGGCACTCGGAGGTATCCGCGGCGGAAAAAAGGAAGGTTTGTTCCGGCAGTATCATGCGGCCTTAACGGCTCCACCGACCTTGGGAAGGCTGCGCGCTGCATAAAGGAAAGCAGCAAAGCCGAGGCTCATGGATATCGTGGAAATCAGGCCGCCCACAAACGGCAGCATGAACAGGATGTTGAGAACCACGAAGCCCACCGTGAATAGGACGAGGTCCCCATGCTTGAGCTTCAGGCGCTCCCCGATCCACTTGCCGAAGGAGTAAGAGACGAAAACTCCCGTGAGCATCAAAGCAGCCGCATAGAGGAGTGTCGAGATCAGGGCAATGGGCAGGCCGACTACCGTTATGGCTACCAGCAGGATGGCGATGAAAGAAGCTATGATCAATACGAAGCCAAGAAGCGTTTTCAAGACGGGAGAGTCCCTGACCTCGCGATCCACTGCTGCAAAGGTGCCGGGCAGATACCGGAGCAGGACCAATCCCAAAATGAAGTAGCCGAGCATTGTGAGAAGCCCGAAGAAATTGAACGCGTCTCGGCCCTCATCTTTCGCTTCATTGTGATCCTCTAACTTCTGATAAGTCACATTTCCGGCTGAACCTGTATTGCTGAACTGGTTGGAGCTGACGGTCAGGGTGCCGTTGACCCGACCGGCATTGGCCACGTTTTCCCCGGCGATCAATGCATCGCGATGGATGGTTTTGCCGGGCAATATATTTATCTGGCCGCCCGCGGCTACCAAATTGGTGCCCACGTCTCCATCCAGGAAGACATTCCCGCCTGCTACAACGAGCTTGCCGCCCACGTCGGAATTGACATGGATCTGGCCGCCGGCGACGAATACATCCCCTTTGACCGGAGCATTGATGTTGAGCGTTCCACCGACTGCCGTGACCGAATTCACAGGTGCGTTGATGGTAACTGCACTGCCGGCTGCGAATATGTCGTCATCTACCGGCGTTTCGATAAGGACGGAATCCCCCGAATAAGTGCGCAAGCCCAGCCCGCCGGTTGAGAGCAGGACAAGAGCCAGCAAAAAGACAATAGCGGTATTAAATTTCAATTTCATAACAATCTCCCATAATTTTGAAGATGCTCATCAAATAAATATCCTCGCGCGAGTTCTTGGATGCCGGGCCGTCTCAAAAGATGTTTCTAGCTGTATCGCTCCTCTTTCCAGGGATCGCCGCGATTGTGGTAGCCGTGGCTCTCCCAGAAGCCCGGTCGGTCCTCTGCGGTGAACTCGACGCCCGTGACCCACTTGGCACTCTTCCAGAAGTAGAGCCTGGGAACCACGAGGCGCACCGGGTAGCCGTGCTCCGGCGAAATGGGCCTGCCGTCGTGCAACAAGGCAAAGAGCACATCCTCTGCGAAGAAGTCCTCCAGCGAGAGGTTGGTGGTAAAGCCGCCGCAGGCATGGATGATGGCAAATCCGGCCTTTGGTTTGATTCTCACCAGGCCCTTCAGAACAGTAGTGGGCACTCCTTCCCAGAGGTTATCGAGCCGGGACCAGGTGGTGACGCAGTGCACATCCGAGAAGACCTTTGCCCGGGGCAGAGTCAGAAATTCCGAGAAGCTCAGGCTCCGCTCCGCATCAACCAGGCCGAAGAGCCTCATCTTCCATTCGTCCGGATTTATCCGGGGAACATTTCCGTAATGAAGGACGGGAAAGCTATCCGTCAGCTTCTGGCCGGGAGGGACGCGCTCGGAACGACTTGTGTCCGGACTCTTGATCACATCCTGCGAGGGCATGATAATACTATTAGCATTCTTACTGTACAAATGTTTCTATGAAGATTTGAACCCATGCCAAGAACCGGAACGCCAAGAGCCGATGAAGCAAGCTCAGACCGGATGCCTTGCCGGTCATCCCGAGAGGAGAGCTTATCAACTCGCATTCTTAGAGATAGGAACGATTGACCTTGAGAAGAATTCCTGAACTCCTCGCGCCCGCAGGCTCGCCCGAGGCCCTGCGTGCCGCCGTGGCCGCGGGAGCCGATGCCGTTTACCTCAGCGGCAAGAGATTTGGTGCCAGAAAATTCGCCGCCAACTTTGATGAGGCGGCCTTAAAGGACGCCATAGATTTTGCCCATCTGCGAGGCGTGAAGGTTTATGTGACCGTCAACACCCTTGTGCGAGAGGATGAGCTGGCGGATGTTGCCTGCTACCTCATCCGGCTCTACGAGATGGGGGCCGATGCAGTTCTAGTGCAGGACCTGGGCGCAGCCTGCCTGGCACGCCGTCTGGTGCCGGAACTGGAGTTGCACGCTTCCACGCAGGCGACCATCCATAACCGTGAAGGCGTAGCCTGGGCGGCAAAGAACGGATTTGTGCGGGTCGTTCTGGCGCGAGAGGTCACGCTGGAAGAGATGCGCAAGATGAAGCACGAGCGGAAGAATGAGACGGCAAATCTGCAGGTGGGGCTGGAGGCATTTGTGCATGGCGCTCTCTGCTACTCGTATTCCGGCCAGTGCCTGCTCTCCTCGGCCATCGGCGGACGGAGCGGCAACCGCGGGATGTGCGCCCAGCCCTGCCGCAAGCCCTACATTCTGCAAAAGGGCGAGAAGGACGACTACGGGCGGCCCAGGGGACTGGAGGCCGTGCCGCTGAATGAGAAGTTCCTCATCTCCACCCGCGACCTCTCCGTCTACAGACACCTGGACAAAATCGCACGCTCGCCTCTGGATTCGCTGAAGATAGAGGGGAGGATGAAGTCGGCGGAGTACGTGGCCATTGTCGTCGGCATTTATCGCAAAGCCCTGGATGCCATCGCTCGCGGTTCATGGTCGCCCTCAGCCGAGGACGAGAGGGACCTGGCGCTGGCCTTCAACCGCGACTTCACGGACGGCTATCTGCTGGAGGCCAAGGACGTCATGGGCAGACAGATGTCGGATAACCGGGGCGTCCTGATCGGAAGCGTGACCGCATCCGACGGACAGCGAGGCGAGGCGGCGGTGCGCCTCTCCGGCACGCTTTGCCCGGAGCAGGGAGACGGGCTGGTCTTCATCGCCCCAGGCCAGGAGATGGGCCTCGTGGTGCAAAAGCCGCTCATGAGAGACGGCCTGCTGCGGCTGAGGACACCGGAGAGGGTCAGGCCGGGAGCTAAAGTGTATCTAACCGGCTGCGCTGCCCTTGGCCGCCGCTCGCAGGAGATCATCTCATCGACCAGGGCTCAGATCCCGATCGACCTCAAGATAACCTGGGAAGACGGAACGCCGGTCATCGAAGGCCGATTGGAGACGCAAAAGGGTGCACGCATAATCGTCCGGGCCGGGTTCAAGATGGAGAAGGCGAAGAGCCGGCCCGTGACGGCGCAGCAGATCGCTTCACAGCTCGGAAGGACAGGCGGCACGCCTTTCGTTATCGGAAATGTGCAGATGGACTATCCCGGCGACCTGTTCGCGCCCCTTGGCGCACTCAACCAGCTTCGACGCGACCTGCTGGCGAAGGCGGAAGAGATGCTTTTGAGCGCCCGACGCCCCGATCAGGCGAAGGTTGCCGCAGCGCGGGAAAAACTGGAGCAAATGGATCTGAATGCTGCGCCGACAGTGCCCGATGGCCAAAATCAGGTCAGGACTCCAACTCTGGCGGTTTACGCCGACAGCCTGGAGACGGTGCAGGGCGCAGTGGACGGCGGATGCAAGCGAATCTATTTCGAACCGAATGCGGGACGCGATTCGTTTCGATCCGGGGTCTTGTCGGAGATGCTAAAAAAGGCCAAGGCCATCTGCAAAGACGCCGAGCTGATCTGGAAGTGGCCGAGGATCACAAGAGCTGATTTTTTGGAGCTGGCCAGGCCGCTGCTTGCAAATCATGCGGCGGATGGCATCATGGTGGAAAACGTGGGCGCAGCCGAGGCAGTCCTCTCTGCCATTCCCGGCGCTCGCATTTACGGCGGCTCAGGGCTCAACGTCTGGAACCACCTGACGGTGCAGTCGCTCTCGCCGCCGTTCCTGCTGCTCACTCTCTCCCCGGAACTCTCGGCAAATCAGATGGCAGGTGCAATCGCGTCATCGCGCCGGATAGCCGCCACCCCTGCACCAGCACCGAGGCTGGAGCTGATGGTGCAGGGCAACCTGGAGGTCATGGTCACGGAAGACTGCGTGCCGTGCCTTGACAGAGAAAAGGCCAGAGAGAAAAATAAAGAAAAGGAAAAGGCCGCAGCATCGGTCTTCTGGGGCTTGCAGGACTTCCGGCGCACTTTTCCGCTGCGGCTTGACGACGACATGAGGACGCACATATTCAATTCAGCCGAGACATGCCTCCTGGACTACATGCCCCGCATCTTTGAGATCGGCCTGGATAGCGTGGCCGTGGACGCACGCGGGCGGACGGAGAGGTACGCCCGCGAGATGACGGAGATTTATTTGCAGGCAATACGGCTGACGGAAAGGGGAGGCGGATCTCTGAACGAAGAGCTTCGGGCTTTGACGGAAAGGATCAGGCCTATGGCGCTGGGCGGGATCACCTCCGGGCATTTCGTCAAGGGATTGAAGGATGAGATCTCCTGAGATTAAATTGTTTAGTGCAGTGAACAATATTTAACTTAAAATAAAAATTCGCGAAACCGGGTTCAGGATTCCTTTCCCGATATGAAATGGCAGTAGCCGTAGCTGATCGGTCCAAGCTTCGTGGTCTCGCAGGGAAACTCCGGGCACTGGAAGCAGAGAGCCACGCCCTTTCGAAAAGCGCAGGTGGCAATCTTGCACATCCTGTTTTCCTTTGGTTGGCAACCCATCTCTCCGTTCGGGCACGTTCCGCTCACCATGCGCGGGCAGGCCTCACAGGCAATGCCGCAGACTCCGATCTTCATTTGATAATCACGTCCTTCGCATAAACCATTTTGATCTATTATTTATTCATGAATTAGAGAACATAATCCACAACGACTCTATTCTCGCAGACCTTCCCGACAAAGTTGGCCACAGCAACGTGTTCCGGGTTCTTCTGGTAGTTGAGCAGCGCCTCCTTGCTCTCGAACTTGGAATCGAGGACCAGATCGCAGGCGACAGGAGCATCACAGAAATTGACGCCGACCTCGAAGAATTTGATCTCCGCAATCTTGGCAGGCAGGGCCTCCAGCATTGACTTGAGTCTTTGAATATTTTCCGCTTTTTCCATCCCATCTGCCGATTCTTTGAGCTTGAACATGACAATGTGCTTGATCATCCCAACAACCCCGTACCACGTGATTTCTGCTCTTTTTTTGGTCAGGCCTTGAGTTTATAATTGTTTTCCTTGACGGATGGCGGCTGGAATCGCTTCTGAATGGAAGGCTCGCAAATTCGGCGAAGAGATGCCAAAAAGATAGTATCGGGGATGGCGCGGAGATGAAAAACGCCGGAACCTCTCGCTAATGATGGGGTGGCTTGAAATCCCGCGTTTCGAAAACGTAATCCGTCTTTTGCAGCTCCTTGACGATGTGCGCGGCCCCAACCATGTATTTGATGAAGGTCTCGCCCTTCTCCACATCTCTGCGAATCAATCCCTTTCCTTCCAGCTCGTCGAGAACCTTCCGGATCGTCTCAGGAGACAAGTCATCCTTTTGGGCATGTTTCAGAAGATTTGCCTCGGTGCTGTGCTCATACGGTTTCTCCGGATTGGCAGCCGCCCACATGTCGATGATCCTGCCAAAAACCTTCTTCTCTTCGATGCTCAAATCCTTCTCAGTCAGCTCTTTGTGGCCCAAATCATATCTCTCCCAAAATATCATTTTTCATAAATCTGCAATGTCCTTGGATCTTGGAATTTAAAGAGTTTGCCATTCGAGGGGCCCAAAGTCCGATTTCAATATCCGAAATCGGTTTGAAGAAGAATGTTAGCGAAAGAAGGATGATATTGGCGGTTTTTATCTTCAGCAATACGACAGGCTTGGGTCCATGAACAGGTTACGAAATCCTTAAATACGTTGATTGTCGTAGATATAATGGGCAAAGGTCAAGACCTCATTTCTTTCCCCCTCCAAGAGTTACCTGGACTTTTGCCTCCCTCCTAATTAACCCCAATTTTTGCGAGCGGCATATCGCATCTCCGCGGTCCGTCCGCTAACCCGGGGAAGATTCCCAAAACACGAAATCATAGCACTAATCATGATTTCGTCTCTTCGCTGCTTTGCGGCTTCTCGCCTTCGCATGAACCTGGTATTTTGCAGCATCGGCATTTTCGCGCGAATTTGGACCTCACGCGATAGGCGCGAAGGGCGCGAACAAGCCGCGAACAAATCGCCCGGATGAACTGGAACAAAATCAAAGGCTAATAAAAATATTCAGTAACGAGCCAAATGCACGGAATGCAGAATTGAGGATTAAACGCAGGGAATATTAGAAACAGCATAAAAATAAAGGAGATAATAAAGAATGAAAATTTGAGCACAAAGCGTTGGCCAGGGAAATCCTGACCCGCTTTCGGCTTTACGGACAAGGAAGCGTAAGCACCGAGGTATTACCCACCAATGTCTCCGAGATAATCTTGGCATACCCCATATACGTCCCACTCATCATGAAAGACGGCACCGTGTTTGCATTCTTTTGCACCCGCTGGCCGATCCTGGCGGTTCCCTGGATCTCGGAGCTGATCTGATAGATGGACATGCTGTCGTTTTGGTAGATCGTCGTATCCTTGATAAGATCCTTTTCAATGTAGTAAGTCTCTGAGTAAACCGAGCCCACCTGATAATTCTTAGCGCAGAGAGCATTCTTGAGGTCGCTCTGGGTGAGCGGCGGCGTGTAAGGTTTATAATCGTAATCGGCAGAGATGGTTAGAGAGGCTTCATCCATGCTGGAGTCTCTGTATACCTGAGAATCAATGGTCCTGGTGGCAATTCCGCTTCCCCTGGTGGAGAGCACCATCTTCTGGCCGTTATAGCCCAATTGCGTCTGCAGGATTCGAGACTCATCCATGTAGCCGTTGACGAAGACCCAGGAGTGTTCGGAATAGTTTTGTGCAAGAGTATCCTTAGCGGCAGCGGGCATCAGATTAGCGGCTATGCAAACGGCAAAGAGCACCATTACCGCAAGTGACAGTCTCATCTTCATCTCTCCATTTCTACCCTTATGAGTTGGCAGATGGAAATATAAAGGTGATCCATAACAAAGTTGATCATAGCCGGTCAAACTGCGAACGACTGCCTCAATCTCGGCCCGGGCCGACCCAAAAAGGGAATTGATCCCATTGTCGGGAACAGGCAAAACCATATCCTCCGCCTCTTAGCCGGAGATGCGCCGCCGTCAGAAGTCGTTGATGGCCGGCCCGATGGAATAGTATATCTCGGCGGGATGGCCGTTGATGAGCCCATAGGCATCCGAATCGGGCAGCAAGCTCTGCTTGGTCTGGTTCCAGCTTTCGTCTATGGAATGAATGGGTGTGTAGGTCTTGCTCACGGAATAGGCCTGAGTCTGTGCTTTTTTGGCAATAGTGGAGAGCATCAAAGACTCGTTTCTTCCGAAGATGCTCTCAATCCAGGCATTGTAATCGGGCACCATCAGGTTAAATGCGGTCGGGTCTCCCGTTTGGGCCTGATCATACATCTGAGCCATCTTCCAGCCCTGACTGAGGCCATCCAAAACGCCTTGCTGATAATCGCTCAAAGCCACGGACGGTGCCACGACGGCGAATATAGTGAGAGCTAATACTGCAATCTTCATGCGGAATTCTCCTCGCAGGGAAACAACCCTCGCACAGGATTCTTTCGCCCGATTAGGCGAAAAAGATTTGGGTCGAGAAACCAGGACAAGGGAGGAAGGGCAAAGTCGAATGATGAAGCACAGGGATCGAAACTGATGATGTCTCGACTTTTGCCCGGCACTGGATCGACGTTCGACGATATAAAGTTGTGGTACATTGGAGCGGACGATTTGCACCGCACATACGGCGATCAACGTGCTGGAAAGCCTGACCACGGCATTCAGAATTATTCGCTCGAGCGCAAATTTGCGAGCATTTCCGGAGGCCGCAAGCCAGCAGCGGCGATCTTGCCCTGAGACTATGACGGAAGGGAGATAAATGCAGATTAGAGACCTACTTCATCGATCAGCATTTTAGCCGTTGCCGAGTTGAACTCGCCGCTGATGGGAGGAAAGCCGCCCCGAGAATGAGCGCTCGAACTTGCCTGCTCCCGCTTTCCGCTCATCCATTCTTCGTGCGTAATTTGGTCAAGCGCGAGAGACTCCGTGGCAATTCGGTAAAGGCTGGTTGCAGTCGCCCTAGCCGCTTTGGTTGAGACGCAAGCACAAACATAAACCGGACTGACCAGGAAGAAAGATCCGCGCTTGAGCGGCTGGCTCAGGACGGAACGCAAGACATTTTTGCCGTCGTTCCTGTCAAAGCCCCCTATGCCAAGGCCCCAAAGGTCCATCTCCACCACGGCGTAGCGGCTGCGACAGGCCGGGATGCTGATGGACAGGAACGGCCGGGAATGAACACGGCACCATTCCCAGTACTGATCGGACACCTTGCGGCTTTGCATGCGTATCACATGGCGAGAAAAAACGGCATCTTCCAGGCAATCGTGCGGCTTGAGCAATTGAGAACACCAAACGTAGGATCATCATTCAAGGTAAGTGTAGCTTTTGATCCAAGAGAGCAGCCACGGATTTGCAGGAAACGAAATCCTTAAATACGGCCATCGACGTATATTCTACTTGGCAAGAGTCGATATCCTCTTTTCTCCCTCCTACATCCAAAGACTTTTGCCTCCCTCCTAATAATCAAATCCAGCCGAGGCTTTGATCCATTAGCCCAATATTCGGGCGAAACGTCCCGAGAGTTGCACCCATGAGATCTGCATCCACTAATTCTAGCACGCCTGCAGATGCTCGACGGAGAGAATCACAAGAAGCCGAATTGAAGCGATTCGTATAACTAGGATCATAGCCAATTATCATCAGGCATAATCGGCCTGAGCTTGGGATTGGTTCCCGAAGCAGCCGGAAGTATCGGCAGCAAGCGATCAATAGGAGGAATTATAATATGAGCAAAAAGAAGGGTGCCAAGGGCATGCCCAGCGACGGGCCGGGTAAGCATGATCCAGCCAAGCAGGCCAAGAGCAAGCTGGACGCGCCTGTTTTCCACAAAGCGAAGATGAGCATGAAAAGCGAAAAGCCCAGAAAGAACAGAATATAAGCTCGCGCTTCAAGCAGATCTCGCACGGAGCAACAGAAAAATCGCAATTCAAAGGCGGTCCAATTCGCCTGCTAATTTTTGTCGCATCTTTTGGCAAGACCAAGGGAAAATTGCGAGCCGACGTCTTTTTTCAAAATGGTTCTGCATTGCATTTTTGCTTTACGATATCGTAGCAAAGACAAGCCGCAAAAAAAAACGCCAAAATCGAATGACAAGAAGAGATTGATTTAAGAAATTTAAGCCAGACAGCAAAGAAAAAAATAAAAATTAAAAAATTAAGCCGCCGGTTTCGGCTCGGCAGCTTCCGTTTTGTTCATCATGTCGAATCCCATACCCAGGAGGCCTATGAGAATGGCATAAATGCCGAACACCTGCACCAGAAGTACTGCGGTGAGGATGGGCGGATTGAAGAGAACCAGCAGGCCGAAGAGGACCGAGATGATTCCGGATAGCACCAGAACCAGTCGCGAATTTCCGGCCTGGGCTCGCGTGAAGGCGAAGATGAAGTCCGCAATGCCGGTGACCAAAGACCAGGCTCCGATGAAGTAGATGATGGCCACAGACATGAAGATGGGGGCTGCAACCGTCGCCACGCCGATGATGAGGCCCAGCAAGCCCAGAAGCAACGTCGCCCAGCGGGGCGCAGGAAGCTGCTCCCTGTTGTAAGAAATGCCAATCGCCAGGGTTCCGAGCGAGCCGATGATGGCAAAGAAAGCGAAGAAAAACACCAAGAAGCTCAACACATAGCCGCTCCATATCAGAGCTACAATTCCCAAGAGAACAACCAGCGCCCTGGTTATCATAAATGCAGATTTGTTGGTATTGCTAGAGGTATCCATAAAGATCACTCCCAATCTTTTAATGATGTCTAGCTATTAATAATTTTTGAAGGTAAAAATTACATAAATAAAATTAAACGATTGAAGTTAAAACTCAATATCGAATTCATGAACTCCATAGGCATACTTTTTCACATAAGTTCGGTAGTTTTATTGCACTAAACTCTAAAAAGACGTATTCCAAGTTACATGAGGATGCTTGTGAATGTACTATTTCAAGCGTTCAATCGAGAGACTCGTACATTTAGCAGCAGGGCAGCCTTTGGCACGGGATGCAAATCCGGCCTGCACCCACAGGCGACCATAACCGAGCAGGAAACGATGCTGCAGAGGTGATCTGCATCCTGCTTGCATTTTGCCTGCATTTTTCTTGCATTTTTCTTGCATTTTTCTTCAGTCTTTTGTCTGGGATCGCTTTTAAATCACCGACCGGCAATCGGCATCCGGTCAACCACAAGACACAATCCTTTTATCTTTTCTCCACCCTCAAGCTTCGCATGTTCAAGATCGGTTTTGTGAAGCTCGGAAACATTGCCACTTCGACCGCCATCGATCTGGCCCTGGACGAGATTGCTGAAAGAACAGACATCGAGTTCAAGATCGTCAGCTTCGGCCCCAAGATGACCAAGAAAGAAGGCGAAGCCTCAGCGGAGCTGAAAGCCTGGGGACCGCAGCTTGTGGTCATCAGCAGCCCCAATGCCGCAACGGCTGGACCGACCACGGCGCGAGAGATTTTCAAGGGCATTCCCACCATCGTCATCTCCGACGGCCCTACCAAGAAGGAAGCGCGCGACGCCCTGGCCCAAGAGGGCTTTGGCTACATCATCCTGCCCGTGGACCCGCTCATCGGTGCCAAGCGCGAGTTCCTCGACCCGGCTGAGATGGCCCTCTTCAACTCCGATGCACTGAAGGTCCTGGCTGCCTGCGGCGGAATCCGGCTGGTTCAGGAGGAGCTGGACAGAGCCATGACGGCCATTGCCGCAGGAGAAGCGAAGCTTCCCACAATCCTTGCCACACCCGAGAAGTGCGCGGAGCGCATGAACTTCCAGAATCCCTACGCCAGAGCCAAGGCCATCGGCGCACTGTACATGGCCCAGACCGTGGCGACCATCGATGCCGCCGCTTGCTTCCGTCTCAAGGAGCTGGAGCAGATCGCCCTGGCCGCAGCCGCAGGCCACGAGGTCATGCGAGCGGCAGGACGCCTGGCGGATGAGTCCAGGGAACTGGAGAAGGCAGGCGATTCGGTCTCCCGCAAGCCTCACGCCCGTACGGGAGAGCTGATGAAGAAGACGAAGCTCTTGGAAAAGCCGGAGAAGATCTGAGCGGGAAGATCTGTCGAGATTACTTTCGCCCCGCGCGGATCGAGCCTAAATAGTGGCCGGTGCTAGTTAGATAATTGTTGCAAAGGGAGAATAGCTCCCTCCGGCCCTACACGCTTCTGGGCATTCGAGGGCAATTTCTCCCTCACCCCATTTTCTTCGCGTCAATTCAGAGTAATGATGTGCAAATATCCAATCTTATGCCGGATGACTTGCGCACAATGCATAGCTTTTTCTTTAGTTCCCATAGAGACATATGCAAGGAAGGTAGGCGCAAATGGCGGATAAGTTAGATGATGCTGAAAAATTCGACTTTGCCGCGCACAGAAAATCTGCTGCCGTGCAATACGCAAAAATTCGTCCCCATTATAAGCAATTTGCCATTGCCGCCAAGAGGATACTTGCCGATACCTTGAGCAATGAACATGTAAAATATCACTCGATTGAGTCGCGAGCTAAAGAGGTAGATAGCTTTGGTAAAAAAGCCGCCAAGCCATCCGAGTTTGATCCAACAAATCCAAAATATCCAAATCCTTTGAAAGATATTACGGACATGGCTGGTATTCGTGTGATTACCTTTTTGCCTCGGACCGTGAATGAAGTTTGCGAATATATCGAACAAGAATTTGCGATCTTGGAAAAAATTGATAAATCTGCAGAATTATTGGATGAAGGTAAGTTCGGCTATCAAAGCATCCACTTCCTTGTAAAAATGCATCCATCTCGTGCAGGTCTTGCAGAATACCAATCCTTTAGAGATCTAGTCCTTGAGATTCAAGTGCGAACGATATTGCAGCATGCGTGGGCTGAAATGGAGCATGACATTCAATACAAAAGCACAATAGTAATTCCAACATTAATCAAGAGAAGATTCATTGCCCTTGCAGGATTACTCGAGATTGCTGATCGGGAATTCCAAACGCTGCAAGACGAGAATGAGCGCATAAGGCAGCGAAAAGAATCTGAAATTGAATCGTATATTGCTTCATTGCGCAAAGCGTTCGACGATGGTGATCCCAGTGTCAAAGAATATGCCATTGAAGCCCTAAAAGACCTAAGCTTGTGGTTACAATCAGAAAAAATTAGCGGAAAGCGAGATTTGGAGGATCAGAAATAATGCCACTCACGGAGATTGATCTGGAAAGCATTACGGATTATTTAAAAAGACGTTTTCCTGATCGGATTCATGGCCAGCCAAAGCATGTATCGGAGATAATCGATGAGCTGTCAAAAGAAAACATCAACAATATAGAAGACATCGAAGATCTTGTGATGAGGTATCCACCTAATGAGTATGTTTCCAAACTGGAGCACGAGATTGGAATCAGATTAGCAGATGTTGGAGTTCTTCGTTCGTTGCTTGTCGCGAAGAAAATTGATGAAATAAATGACATCATTGATGGCTGGAGACCATTGCCTATAGAGCCTGAAACATTGCGCGATTTGAATCCGTTCGTAAATATTGGCAGCGGTATTTCCGCATATCTGATGAAATCAGGCGACGATATCAAGATTTATGCCACGAATGAAGGCGAATTGGATATATCATTTGATGAATTGGGAAACAGAATTGGAACAGGTTTGCCTTATCTCAGACGTCTGGCAGGTCGTCTTGAATCATTCAGAGAGGTTTTATCACAAGAAGCGAGAGCGTAAAGTAGCAATCGCAAACCTTGGATTGCTTCCATCGATACAATCACCTAGCATTTTCTCCCCAAAACAATTCTCCTGAATGGAAAGATCTATACCTACCCGGCGCGATATTCCTGCTCTGAATGGCACTTCTGGAGGTCAAGGGCGTAAATAAGCTCTTTTTGTCGGACGGCAAAGAGATGGAAGCCCTGCACGACATCAATTTGAGCATCAGGGAGAATGAGTTCGTCTGCTTCATCGGCCCCTCGGGCTGCGGCAAGACAACCCTGCTTCGCATCATCGCCGGGCTGGAACAGGCATCATCCGGAACCA
>Ga0074199_1000864_pt1 | contig 35839 bp, 34 predicted proteins | sample EPASupsiteSAE347_FD_64528 | JGI IMG/M metagenome (GOLD analysis project Ga0074199, IMG submission 64528) | Bioremediated contaminated groundwater from EPA Superfund site, New Mexico - Sample SAE3-47 | ecosystem: Environmental > Aquatic > Deep subsurface > Groundwater > Contaminated ... | reverse complement strand
TTTGGGGAGGAGATTCTTTCCGGTGCCGCTTGGAGTCCGGGGGATTTTCCCTCTCCCCGGCCGGCGCGGTTTTTTCCCCCCCTTCCCTCTGCGGCTTGGGACACCACCCCCGGTCCCCCCGCCGCACGCATGAGTGCCTGTTCGGCGTCGTTCTTGGCTTCCGTGGCCGAAGCCGCCGCGTCCGCCAGTCTGCGCTCGGTTTCGGCGAGACGGCTTTCGAGCGCATCACCCGCCGCCGTAATCTCGGTGCGGGTATCGGCGAGCAGGCCTTTGGCTTCCGTATCCCATTCTTCTTTGAAAATTCCGATGGCTTCACGGACTTCGCCGGCCATGGTCCGCGCGTCCTGTCCGACCGCCGAAAAGCGTTCCTCCACGGCTTCGCGCAGGCGGGCCGCCTTGATGTCCGAGTTTTCTTTGAGTTTCCGGAAGGCTTCGTCTTCGAGGGTTTCGGCCTTGTCGCGCGCCTGCGCGAAGGCTTCCGCGAAGCTTTCCTCGACGAGGGCGCGCGCACCTTCGGCTTTGGCCAGAGCAGCGAGCGATTCGTCCCGCGCCGCGGCGAGGGTGGACGCCGTTTCATCCAAACCTTCACGCATTTGGGCAAGCACATCCGCCTTGAAGCTGTCGACGGCTTTTTCGGCGTCGGCCGCGAAACTTTCGCGCAGGAGGGGAAGCTCGCGTTCGACCGCGTCCATGCTTTTCTTGGCCGTGTCGAGTTTCCTGTTGACCGAATCGGCGAACGCGCTTTCTTCCTGGACTCTGGCGAGGTTTTCGTCGACACGCTTGGTCATATCCATGAGCCGGGACAGAACTGCGTCGTATTCGCTCAGCCTCTGCTCGATGGCGCCGATGGATTCGGCGCGCTCGGCCACCGACTGCTGGACTGCGCTGAGCTTGTCCAACGCGACTTTGGCGGCCTGCTGTTGGACGTCCAGCTCGATGCCATAGGATTTCAGGTCATCGGCCCGCTTGTCGGCGTATTCACCAAGCTCGTCCCGCAGGCGTTCGGCCATTTTCTTGACCTTGTCGAGCGAGCGATTGTCGAGCGTCAGGCGGTGATACAATGCGAAAAGCAGCAGGACGATTCCGAGGGTTATAAGGTTTCCGACGGTGAAGATCATCAGTGACTCCCGGTCTTGGGGTAGTGACCGGCAAATTATAGAACAGGGTAGAATAATAAGGAAGTGTCGTTGCCTGTTAAGTGTGTCCCTTGTGAAACTGAAAGGCCAATCCCGGCCTTTGCCTGTTAAGTGTGTCCCTTGTAAAAAATATGGGTCAACCCTGGCCTTGCCTGTTAAGTGTGTCCCTTGTGAAAAATATGGGTCAACCCTGGCCTTGCCTGTTAAGTGTGTCCCTTGTGAAAAATAGAGGCCAGCCACGGCCGTTGCCTGTTAAGTGTGTCCCTTGTAAAAAATATGGGTCAACCCTGGCCTTGCCTGTTAAGTGTGTCCCTTGTGAAACTGAAAGGCCAATCCCTGGCCTTGCCGGCAGCCCGCTACTTCCGTATGGTTCCATCTATGAAAATGGGAAACTCCGGTCACGGGAGGACTGCCTGCCTGCCGGCATTGATGCCGGCCCCGGCTCGGGCAATTGCAATGGCATTGCTTCTCGCGATCGCTTTCGCTTTTGCAGGCAAAGTCGGGGCGCAGACGCTCCTCGCTCCCGATACGCTTTCGCCCGGCGATCCGCTTGTCGCATGGCTCGCTTCGCCGGTTCCCGTCGCAAACGCGGAAGCCCGGCTGACCGATTCGGCCGGAATCGCGCTCGCCCGCGCCAATTCTTTCGAAAAACCTTCGCCCGATGGCGGATTCCTTTATGGAATGCTCCTCGCCGTACCGAGAGGCGCGAATGCGGCTCCGCTTCGCCTGGAAGTGACCGGAACGGGTCGCGGCGGCATTCCGATAGCCGAGACAAAATCGATCGCACTGATCCGCCGCTCTTTCCCGAGCGAGGATATTCCGCTTGACGCCGCCAACTCCGCCTTGCGGACGCAGGCCGATCCCGTAAAGACCGCCCAAAGCCTGGCGTTCGCCGAAGTGTTTGCGGCGCGCGATCCCGGCGCATTGTTCCTCGAATCGACCATGATCAGACCATTGGGAGTCTGGCGCATCACCGCCGGATTCGGCGATAGGAGGCGATACCTCTATTCCGGAGGAGGTTCCGACACGACGGTCCATGGCGGACTCGATCTCGGCGCCGCCTTGGGCACACCCGTAATGGCCTGCGGTCCCGGCCGCGTCGTGTTCGTCGGTGACCGGATCGTGACCGGGACAACGATAGTGATCGAGCATCTGCCGGGTCTGTTCTCGATCTACATGCACCTGTCGCGCTCTTCGGTCACTGTGGGAGACCGCGTCGCAGCCGCCGATCTCATCGGCGCGGTGGGCAGTACCGGTCTGTCCACGGGTCCGCATCTGCACTGGGAGCTGCGCATAGGCGATGTTTCCGTCGATCCGGAATACTGGCTTTTCATTCCTCCCCTTGACAAGAAAATCCTGGCCGGTACAATGTCGCGTCTGATCGAAGGGAGGTGATGTATATCCGCCAGATAGTAGTAGACGATAATGAGCCCCTCGAAAAAGCCATAAAGCGCTTCAAGCGCATGGTCGAAAAGGAAGGGATCATCCGCGAATGGAAAAAGCGGGAATTCTTCGAAAAGCCCTCCACGATCAAAAACCGCAAGCAGAAGGCTCTAGCCCGCAAACTCCTCAAGAAATCCAGAAAACCCCGAGAATCCAAGAGCGGGTACTGAGCGCGCGGCCGGCACCGGAATTACATGCGCCGGTATATACGCCGTTTCAATTCCGAATCGCCGCGGGGCAAATCCCGCGGCGATTTATTTTACCATCACTTGGGGAGGGGCACCCCCCGCCCTTGGGAGTAATCGATGCGCAAATCCGCAACCGGCCGCGCCGGTACGCTGAAATCCCTCGTGTCGCTCGCGTTGTTCGTCCTTCTCATTTCCTGCGCCGGGAATGCCGATGCCGCCGACAAGCCCAATCCCACGCTCAAGACGGTTGAGCTCAGGATCGGTGCCGCGGTGGTCAAGGCCGAAGTGGCCGCAACGGAACTGGAACGCAATCGCGGCCTTATGTTCCGGAAAAGCCTCGCGGACGGAAAAGGCATGCTCTTCGTGTTCGACAAGGACGAGCGGATTTCGTTCTGGATGAAGAACACCAGCCTGCCCCTTTCTTTGGCATATCTCTCGTCCGACGGTGTCATCACCCAGATCCTGGACTTGAAGCCCTTCTCCCAGGAAGCCCGACAGTCCGAACGGAGTGTCCGATACGCGCTTGAAGTGCCGCAGGGCTGGTTCGCGAAACAAGGCATCGCGGTCGGCGACAAGGTCGAGATTCCCGCGCTGAAGTAGCTGAAGTAAAAGAGGCGCCCGATCGCTCCTCCCTTTGACCCATTGGGGCCTGGTGCTGTATTTTTATGGCACCAATATAATGGAGTGATACGGTATGCTCGATATAGTCACTTTCGGAGATCCGGTTCTCGAAAAAAAAGCCTCTGCGGTAGAACGCTTCGATGAGGAACTCTCGACACTCATCGCCGATATGTTCGAATCGCTCAAACGCGAACGCGGCCTCGGCCTCGCCGCACCCCAGGTCGGGAAGTCGCTCAGGCTTTTCATAACCGATGTCGAGGATGACAAGCCCCGCGTGTTCATCAATCCCGAAATCGTGCAGACAAGCCCCGAAGAAGTCGACTACGAAGAGGGCTGTCTATCCTTTCCCGGTCTTTACACGAATGTGCGCAGGCCGGAATCGGTGCGCATCCAGGCTTTCGGCGAAAAAGGCAGGCCATTCACCATCGAGGCCGACGGTTTGCTCGCCAGAGTGATCCTGCACGAAAACGATCATCTCGACGGAAAGCTTTTCATCGACCGCTTGAGCCCCGTCCGCAGGGAAAAAGCGATTCTGCATTATAATCGTCTGTTGAGAATGTAGTTCGTGACACCAAAGGAGCGAGCGTGAGGATATTGTTCGCAGGGAGCCCGGAAATCGCGGTCCCCGCGCTCCGGCTGCTTGCGGAACGCCACGAGATCGTCGGTGTACTCAGCAATCCCGAAACGGAACAGGGCAGGGGCCGTATCGTATCCGCGACGCCCGTGGCCCTCGCCGCGGCCGGCCTCCCCGGCGGACCGGTGCCCGTTCTCCCGTTCGAACGACTCGGCGCCGAAGCCAGGGATGCGGTGTCGGGCTTGCATCCCGATCTCCTCGTGAGTTTCGCCTACGGCAAGATTTTCGGTCCCCGTTTCCTTGCGCTTTTCCCCATGGGAGGACTCAATGTCCATCCGAGTCTCCTGCCTCGATATCGCGGACCCGCGCCCATTCCCGCCGCAATCCTCGCCCGGGACGCCGAAACCGGGGTGAGTGTCCAGCGCCTCGCCCTTGAAATGGATTCAGGAGAGCTTTATGCGGTCGCCCGGATCCCGCTCGGCGGTCGCGAAACCACGGCCGGCTTGAGCGCGACCGCCGCACAGGTCGGTGCGCGACTGCTTGCGGACGTGGTGGACGCCATCGCGGAAGGCCGCGCCGTGTCCGTGCCCCAAACCGGCGAAGCCAGCTACTGCACGATGATCGCCAAGAGCGACGGTCTCATCGACTGGAACATGTCCTGCCTCGACATAGACGCCAGAATCAGGGCGTACGATCCCTGGCCCGTCGCCCATACATATCTCCGGGGGAAAAAGCTCGATCTGCTCGAGAGCGTGCCCTGGCCCGACGGGGTCGAGTTGCTTTCGCCAGGCGTATCTTCGCCGGTATCCTCGGCGGTATCCTCGGCGGGAACCATAGTCGGTCTGGACAAGTCCAGAGGGCTGATGGTACAAACTAAAGACGGTCTCGTCGCATTGACGCGTCTGCGGTTCTCCACTCGCAAGGCATTAACCTACAAAGAATTCGCCAATGGAGTGAGGGATCTTGCGGGCGCAGTGCTCGGCGGTGGCCTTGAGGATAGCCTTTCAAAATGAATACTCCGAATGTTTCCGGCAAAAAGCCGCGTTTCGATTTTTCGGGATGGACGAAACCGCAGAGGCGGACCTTCAGACTGTTCGCCGCCCTCATGGTTCTCGTGCTCATCGTGGCGGCGCTCGGCGCTTTTTTCCTCGTCCTGCGCGGCGCGGAGCGGACCATGGTGCCCGACGTACGCGGCATGGATCTTGCCGAGGCCCTCGTAAAACTGCAGGACAGGGAACTCTATCCCAAGCTGTCGCTCCGCTTTACCGACAATCCGGCCGACCGGAACACCATTCTCGAGCAGACTCCCGCTCCCGGAAGTATCGTCAAGGCGGGGCGGCGCATACAGATCACCGTATCCCGCGGCGCGGTGCTCGACAGGATAGAAAACTACGTGGGGAAAGATCTCGAAGAGGTGAAACTGCACCTGCAGAGCCTCTTTGCCGCATCGCGGCCCCTGGTTACCGTGCGCGAGCCCCCCGTCTATGTCTACGACGACAAAGCTGCCGGCACTATTCTCGAACAGAAGCCGATCGAAGGGACGGAGATCGCAGGGCCGACCGTGCTCGAGCTTGTCGTCAGTCGCGGTCCCGAAATCGACAAAGTGGAGGTTCCTTCCTTCGTCGGCATGAGTATCGCGGAAGCGATTGCAGCGACAGGAAGTTCGACCCTGCCGGTCGATTTTTCCATGCGCGCCGCCAAATCCGGCGAAACGCCGGGCAAGGTTGTGGCACAGGATCCACCTGCCGCCACGCAGGCCCGTTCGGATTCCCGCATCAAGATGACGATCGCCGCGCCTGACGCGGCTTCCGGAACGATCAACGGCGTCTATGTATATTCCCTGCCGGTGTATCCGTACCCGGTGTCCGTCAGGCTCGACGTACTCGGACCCGACGGCAAGAGATCGACCATTCTGTCGGTCAAACATCCGGGTGGAGCTTTTTCCGCGCCGTTCTCGCTCAAAGCAGGCAGCACGCTTGTTTTAAGCGTCCTGGACAAGGAGATTGCGCGTTCGGAGGTGAAATGACCATGAGCGGAATGGACGACGATCGCGTACTCCCCGTCGAGATTGTCCACCTGCATGTCTACGACATAGGCAGGACCGTCGACCTGAAACAGGCCGCTTCGCTCATTCCGGCCCATCCCGATCTCGGTCTGGCCAAGAGGCGCGACACGCCCGCTTCCCTGACGCTGCCCAAACCTCTCGTGCTCGCGCTCAATGTCGAGGACTGCGATGCGGCCTGTTTCGAGCGCTTTTCGGCGTACGCCAAAATCTACTACGATGGCGCCCTGACTCTGGTGATCCGCTATCGTACCGTCGCCGCCTTCAAGGACCTGGCCGCGTTGGCCGACATGCGGGTCGGCGATAAAGTGGATTCGCCCACGATTTCCGATTTTGCGGCGAAGAGTTTCAGCATGGTCTGCGACGCCATCAAAACGACAGTGACCGGATTCAAGGAAAACATCGCGGGCGACCGGGAGACGTATACCGCCTTCTGTCTCCTCGAATGCCCCGGAGACGACCCGGAAGCCTTCCTCGCCCGCAACCGCGACGGCGCCGCGTCCCTGATCTCGGGCGAAAAACCGGGCGTGCTGCACGAAAGCCAGATCGCGCAGGTGCTCGCCAAACCATTCTGCTACCGCAAGGGCGATCTCGCCGTGTTCGACATGGATCGCTGTCTCATCATCGATCCGGAACGCGACTACGAGGACCTTCTCCTCATCGCCGAGCACGCCAACTACAGGCTCAACGAACTGCGCGTACTCGATGGCCTGCTCGACGGATGGCTGGACGAGGCCGAGCGCGACGTGCGCAAGCTCTATCTGTCGGGCGGAAAGACACGCTCCGGAGCGCGCATCGTACGCCTCAAGCTCGCCCGTCTGCAGAGCCTTCGGTTCGACGCGCTCTTCACTCTGGAAAACCTCGACAATTCGTCCAAGATCATCGGCGACTACTTCCTGGGAACCGTGTACGACAGGCTCTGCACGATCTTCAACACGGAAGGATGGAAAGTCTCGGTCGAGCGCCGTCTCGACGCTCTGCAGAATGTCTACGAAATGCTGAAATACGATACGGGTGAAAGACGGATGCTCACTCTGGAAGTCGTGTTCATCATCGTATGCATCTTTTTCCCCATCCTGCAGATCGTGCAAGTCATGGTCCAATGAACGACATGGGTCCGAACCTTGCCGACGATCGCCTCGACCTGTGGGGAAGCCTGGCGACTCTCGAAGACGCGCTTTCCGGCTCGTTCCGGCGCCCCCGTGCGGAGCCCGATTTTTCGCGGACCGGTTCAGGCGCCCGCGACGGACAACCGTCGGACGGTCCCGATGCGGCGCTGGCCGCCCTGTGCGAAAAAGCCCGGGCCTGCCGTGCCTGCGGACTCGCCGCGACGCGGAAGTCGGTCGTGTTCGGCATGGGCCCGGCGCAACCGATCGTACTCGTCGTGGGCGAAGGCCCCGGTGCCGAAGAAGACCGCCAGGGCCTGCCTTTCGTGGGCGCTTCCGGCCAACTCCTGGACAAAATGCTCGCGGCCGTGGGCCTTTCCCGCTCCGAAAACTGCTATATCGCCAACATCGTGAAATGCAGGCCTCCGCAGAACCGCGAACCCGCTCCCGACGAAAAAGCCGCATGCATCGGCTACCTCGAAGCGCAGATCGAAGTCCTCAAGCCCAAGATTATTCTCTGCGCCGGCCGCACCGCCGCCCAAAGCCTCCTCAAAAGCAGCGAAGGCATCAATCGCCTGCGGGGACGCGAACTCTCGTACGAAGGAATTCCCGTCGTCGCTACCTACCACCCTTCCGCCCTCCTCCGGGATGAAACACTGAAAAGGCCCGCATGGGAGGACCTGAAGCGACTGCGGGCCATCCTGGCCGGCGACTGATCATGGCCGAATTTCTCCGCGTGGCCTTTTCGCTGCCTCTCGAGGAGAGCTACCTCTACCGCAACGACGAAACGGGAAGCGCCCGGCTCGGCATGCGCGTCGAGGCGACCTTCGGCCGCAGGAACATGACCGGCTATGTGATCGGCGAAACCGAAACCTGCGACATCGACGAAAACCTCGTGAAGCGCATAACGCGAAGGATCGACGAAGCGCCTCTCTTCGACGCGTCTTCCGTCGATCTCGCCGTATGGATAGCGGGAATGTATTTCTGCACGCTCGGCGAGGCCCTGGGCGCGATGCTCCCCTCGGGAAGGCGCGAAAGCGCCGCGCCCAGCGTCGAAGCCGACGATTTCGTGATCGGCGACCGCGCCCTTGAATTGAACGGCGAGCAGAAGTCCGCATTGGATCGCATAACGTCACGGCGCGAAGGCACGACCTATCTCTACGGACTCACGGGAACCGGGAAAACCGAAGTGTTCCTGCAGGCCGCGGAGGCGACGATGGCCGAGGGACGATCCGTCATATACCTCGTGCCGGAAATAGCGCTCTCGGGGCAGGTCGCGCGCGCCGCCAGGGCGCGTTTCGGCGCAGCCTGCGCCGTCATGCACTCGCGCCTCACGCCTTCGCGGCGACTGGCCGAGTGGAGGAATGCGCTCTCGGGCGAAGCGCGTATCGTGATCGGCGCGCGCAGCGCGATCTTCGCTCCCGTGCGCGACCTCGGGCTCATCGTGATCGACGAAGAACACGAGGGCTCGTACAAGGCCGGCAATACGCCGCGATATCACGCGCGCCAGGTGGCGATGCGCCGCGCCGCCCGCGAAGGCGCCCGCCTCGTCATGGGCAGCGCCACGCCCTCGGCCGAAGCCTGGCAAGCCTGCGCCACAGGATCGATGGAACGCGCGACCCTCGTCGAACGCCCTTCGGGCGGCGCTCCTCCGCGCGTGGACATCGTCGACATGCGCGGCGAGGAAGGCCCGATTTCGCGCGCGCTCGAACAAGCCCTGCGCGAAACCAAAGCCTCAGGCGGCCAGTCGATCCTCTTCCTGAACAGGCGCGGATTCTCGCATTTCTTCGTCTGCAGCACCTGCGGCGCCGAGCTGAAATGCAGGCACTGCTCGGTTTCGCTTACCTGGCACAAGGAAAGGAATGCCCTCATATGCCATTATTGCGGGTATCGCATTCCGCCGCCTTCGGCCTGCCCCGAATGCGGTTCCCTCGATGTCGGCTGGGTCGGTTTCGGCACCGAGCGCGTTGAAGAGGAAGTACAGCGCCTCTTTCCCGGCTGGTCCTTGCGCCGTCTCGACGCGGACAGCACGACAAAAAAAGGCAGCCTCGAAACCGCTCTCGAAGAATTCCGCCGCGGCGAGGTCGATATTCTCCTGGGCACGCAGATGGTCGCGAAAGGCCTCAATTTCCCCGGCGTGAAAACGGTCGGCGTCGTCCTTGCGGACACGGGCCTCAACATGCCCGATTTCCGCGCGGCCGAGAGAACTTTTTCCCTCATCGTACAAGTGGCGGGCAGAGCGGGGCGCTACAGCCCCGACGGGCGCGTATTCCTCCAGACCTACAGGCCGGACAGTCCCGTCATCCGCCAGGCGGCGGCCCTCGATCCGGGAGCCTTTTACGAAAGCGAACTCGCCGTACGGGCAACCCTCGGTTTTCCGCCCTATTCCCGGCTCGTGAGACTGGTGTTCCGCTCGAAGTACAAGGAAAGGGCCATGCAGGCCGCGCGCGATTTCGCGGCGAGCGCGGCGAAGATCATTCCGCGCGACGCCGAAATACTGGGGCCGGCCGAATGTCCCTTGAGTCTCGTTGCGGGGACCTACCGTCGGCAGATCCTTTTCAGGGCGACCGAATTGGGGCCCCTCCATCGCGCCCTGGCAGGTCTTCTCGCTTCCTGGGAAGCGCCCGCCGCGACCCGCATCGAAGCCGATGTGGATCCGGTGAATCTCATGTAGCCGAAGCGGATCGGCATGCTAGAATCTTTGTGAGGCGGCAGGTGGCGGCACATGCGCCGTAGCACGGCTCGCGTGCCGCCACACGAGCGGCGTAAAGGGGGAGAGTGCGGTGATCGACTCCAGTCGCATTTCCGGATACGGAATCGCGAGAAGTCTGCGCTGGGATGGGGATGGGCTCGTTATTCTCGACCAGACCAGGCTCCCCGGCGAAATGGTCGAGGAGCGGCAGGAAACCGTCGAGCAGGTATGGGAGTCGATCAAGCTTCTCAAAGTCAGAGGTGCGCCCGCCATCGGCATAGCGGGGGCCTACGGTCTTCTCGTCGGACTGAAATCCCGCAGGGACGGGAGCGTTCCCGAATTTCTCCGGGCGACCGAATCGCTCGCCGCTTATCTGAATTCGTCGCGCCCGACGGCCGTGAACTTGGGTTGGGCGCTCCGCCGCATGGTCGCATTCGCGGCAGCCCGGGCGCAAATAGCCGTTTCGTCCGCCGCCCTCTGGGATGAGCTCGCCGGCGAGGCTGTCCGTATCCACGACGAGGACAGGGCGATCTGCAGGGGGATAGGCGAGCACGGCAAAGACCTTATCGCCCCAGAATCGGGCGTGCTCACGCACTGCAACGCGGGTGCCCTCGCCCCTTCCGAGTTGGGTACGGCCACCGCTCCCATGTATCTTTCGCACGCCGAGGGCAAGAAATTCCGCGTCTACGCCGACGAGACCAGGCCCCTCCTGCAGGGGGCGCGGCTCACTTCCTGGGAACTGCAGCGCTCCGGCCTCGATGTGACGCTCATCTGCGACGACATGGCGGCGTATGTCATGTCCAGGGGGCTCGTGCAGCTCTGTATCGTCGGCTGCGACCGCGTCGCGGCCAACGGCGATACGGCGAACAAGATCGGCACCATGGGGGTGGCCATCCTCGCCCGTCATTTCGGCATTCCGTTCTATGTCGCCTGTCCTTCCTCGACCGTGGATCTCTCGACTCCATCGGGCGGGCGGATAGTGATCGAAGAGCGCGATCCTGGGGAAGTGACGTCCTTCGGCGGCCGCAGGACCGGTCCTGCAGGTGTAAAAGTGCTCAATCCGGCCTTCGACGTGACCCCGCACGAGCTGATTTCCGGTTTCGTCACCGAAAAGGGCATTCTCGGGCCGCCGTATTCGGAAAGTCTCGCGTCGCGAATGCGATGAATCGAACGATAAAAACGAGAAAAACGATAAAGCCGATATATCGATGCATCGAAAGGAAGGTACGATCATGGACAGGATCGCCGAAGCGTCCATAATGGCGGACGTCTGCGAAATCGGCAGGCGGGTGTACGGGCGCGAATACGTTTCCGCGAACGACGGCAACATTTCCGTCCGCCTCGGGCCGGACAGGATTCTCACCACACCCACCCTCGTCAGCAAAGGCTTCATGACGCCCGAAATGCTCGTCGTCGTCGATATGGACGGCGCGGTGGTCGAAGGGAACCGCCGGCCTTCTTCCGAGCTAAAAATGCACCTGAAAGTGTACCGTGAGCGCGTGGACGTGAACGCTGTCGTGCATGCCCATCCCGAGACGGCCACCGCGTTCGCCGTCCTCGGCATGGCGCTGGACAAGGCGTACATGCCCGAGCATGTCGTAAGCCTCGGCGCCGTTCCGGTCGCCGCCTATGCGACCCCCGGAACGGATGAAGTACCCGATTCGATCGCGCCGTTCCTTCACGATCATAATGCCGTACTCCTTTCCAACCATGGCGTCCTCACCTGGGGGCGCGACCTTCTGGAAGCGTATTTCCGGCTCGAAACCGTCGAAGCCTACGCGAAAATCGTACGCGCCGCCATGTCGATGGGCGAACCCCGTTTCGTGCCCGCCGACAAGATGGACGCTCTGGTGCGCACCCGCGAAAGTCTGGGCGTGCACAGCAGATTGCCTTCGTTCCGCAAGGACTGAGCGCCCGCTCGGCTTGTCGCTTCCGTCCGCCGAATGCTAGGATGCGACGATAATCACGCGGCCAGCCCTAAGGAGCTTATCGATGGTAATCCTCACCCTCAACTGCGGATCTTCGTCCGTCAAATATCAGGTATACGACTGGGACAGGAAAGACATCCTGGCCACCGGCATTGTCGAGCGCGTCACGCTCGGCGGATCTTCCATCACGCACAAACCGCGCGGCAAGGCCGACTATGTCGTCGACCACGAATGCCCGACCCACACTGTCGCCATCGAACTCATCCTCGACACGCTGATCGATCCCGAGCAGGGCGTCATCGCCGACATGGGCATGATCAAAGCGGTCGGACACCGCATGGTGCACGGCGGCTCTCAATTCGCCCGTTCCTGCCTTATCGACGACGATTTTATCGCTACCTTCAAGGAGCTGACCGACCTCGCGCCCCTGCACAATCCCGCCAACCTCATGGGCGTCGAAGCCGCCAAGGCCGTCCTGCCTGACGTGCCGCACTGCGCCGTCATGGACACCGCCTGGCACCAGACAATGCCCGCGGCCAGCTATTCCTACGCCGTGCCCCATGACTGGCAGGAAAAATACATGGTCCGCCGCTACGGCTTCCATGGCACGAGCTTTCTGTACAACGCCAAACGCGCCGCCGTACTCCTCGGCAAAGACCCGTTCGAGACCAATCTCATCATCGCCCATATCGGCAACGGCTCCTCCATCAATGCCGTGAAAAACGGCGTGTCCTTCGATACTTCCATGGGCCTCACCCCCCTCGAAGGCCTCGTCATGGGGACCCGCTCGGGCGACATCGATCCGGGCATCATCTTCCACATCATGCGCAAGACAGGCATGAGCGCTTCCGACGTCGAGAAGAAACTCAACAAGGAATCCGGCGTCCTCGGCATCACGGGCAAGTGGGCGGATCGCCGCGACATCGAAAACGCGGCCGAGAAGGGTGACCCCATCGCCATCCTGGCCCAGGAACTGGAAGCCTATCGCATCAAAAAATACATCGGCGCCTATTACGCCGCATTAGGGCGTGTCGACGCGATCGTCTTCACCGCGGGCGTCGGCGAAATGGGACCGGATATCCGCAGGCTCGCGACCAAGGGGCTCGAGGAACTCGGCATCGTCGTCGATCTCGAAAAGAACGCCAGGGCAAAATGCCGCAATGCCGAACTCGACATCACCGGTCCCGGTTCCAGGGTCAAAACCTTCGTCATTCCCACCGACGAAGAGCTTGTGATGACCGAGGATGCCTTCGCCCTCATGTCCGGCACCTATGACGTGCACACCAAATACAATTATTTCTTCGGCGACAGGAATTACGTGAACAAGGCCCGCGCCGAAGGACTCATTCGCGATTTCGAGAAAAAACCCTGGCTCAAGGACATCGTCGCCAAGATTCCCTGACGACATACGTTTGCGCATGGAGGGATATCTGCAGCGTGCCGATACCGCTTTATACGAAGCGAAACGTGCGGGCCGCGATTGCGTGAGGGTCTGGAACCGGGTCTGAAATCATGACTGAAATTATGACTAAACCATGACTGAAACCACGACATTCGCGGCAGTTTCGTAAACGCCGAAAAATAACGGAATGTTATCGGATTTTCCGAATAAACCTTTATGGATAAAAGTTATGCTAAAGTATGTTATGAGCGTCTCCGAAGATTAAAAAGAGCTTGACACCGTAAAAATGCGCGAGATATACTCGCGGCAAGCTTAGTAGAGGGGATCACCGAGCCGTCGGCGCGGCCCCCTTACGTTTCGCAAGGAGGACTTTTTAATGAAGAAGCTTATCGTTCTGCTTCTTGCTTTCGTTCTCGCCGGCGCGGCTTTCGCCCAGGCTCCCGCTCCGGACATTTCCGGTTCCGCCACTCTCAGTTGGGGTGTCGACCTCGATACCGGCTATACCGGTTTCGACAATGACAGCAGCTCCACCATCGAGTTGACCATCGTACCCGAAGCTTCCTCCGAAACCAAAGGCGAGGGAGTATATGGTTACATCCTCCTCGAGGATTATGAACTGCTCATCACCAACGGAGCCTTTGCTTTTACGGCTCCGACGGTCACCGCCAAGATCGTGATGGACAAGTATTACCTCACCGTATTCTCCGCCCCTGATCTCGAAATCGACAAGGTTGCTTCCACCCATGGCGTGGCCGGCACTCTCGCCGCCTTCACTGCTGGAACCGCATTCGGTTATGACGGCGACGTCGCTGCCGAGCTGAAGGTTCTCTCCAAGGGTGACTGGACTGCCAACACCACGAATGCCTACGCTGTCGGTGCCGATCTTTCCGGTTCCGTCAACGACATGATCGGATGGGAAGCTTCCGTAGCCACCGATTTCGACACCGTCTATGCGGGCGTAGCTCTTCCCCTCACTTTCAAAATTGCGAAGGGACTGACTGTGACCCCGGCCGCCGATCTCGCGATCCTGCCCACCTTCGATTTCGAAGCTGGCGTCGATGTCGAGCTCGCTCTTTCCGATGCCAATGATGACGACGAGTACACCACCGTCACCTCTAGCGTCTACTTCTGCACGAATGACGACATCGAAGCCTCCGTGGCCTTCGACGAATACCTCGTCGGCGGCTTGGTCGAAAACGCTGAATTCGGCGGAAAATTCGCCGCGGTCGACGTTCTCAAAACCAGCCCGCTTGCGTGGGACTTCACTGCCTATGCCGGCTACAGCTACGACGTTGACGATGTCAACAACCTCTACGTCCGCGGCGATTTCGCCACCGACCAGGCCTGGGCCAACAGCCTGACCGCTGAGGTGACCTTCACCAACACCGCGATCGCCAACACTGAAGTCGGCCTTTCCTACAAGTCCGGCGATCTGTTTGCCAGCCCCGCCGTTCTCGGAACCATCATCGCTTCCGCCACCGTCAGCCTCTAATCAGCTGATTTCCCTAAACGGCCTTGGGCCGCGCTCCGCAAGGGGCGCGGCCCTTTATTTTGCCCTTCGGAATGCGTTATGATCGGACGTGAGGTGCAGTGTGGGTGAAAGTGCGGGATTGGATGAGCTGATTCTTCGCGGCGGGGTGTACTACAATATTCCGGGAGATTCGCCCGAAACGGCGATACGCGCAGCCATGACGGCGGTGCGCCTGCCCAAGGGAATCGACAGGAAGGCCCTGACGGAAGCCGTACTGGAAAGGGAAGCGCTCATGTCCACCGCCATAGGAGCGGGGATTGCGATTCCGCATCCTCGCTCGCCGTGTTTTACGAAACCGGAAGACGCAAGAGTCGCGGTTTTTTTCCTGAAGTCGCCGGTCGATTGGGGGGGACCCGATAATCTTGCGGTGACTACCGTGTTTGCGTTGTTCTCGGCGGAAGCGAAGCGGCACCTGTCCACGCTGGCCGAGATATCGCGCCTGGCGGGTTCGCCCGAATTCCATGCCTTTCTGGCGAAACGCCCGTCGACGGAAGAACTCGCGGATTATTTGCGGAAACCTGTCGCCACCAGATAAGTTTCAAAAGATATCGCACGGCAGGCTTCGGGCTTGAATGCCCGAGCCTGGGCAAAATGGTTTTTCAGTTCGCCGATCAGGCGCTTTTCCTCGCCTCCCTGGAAAATCTTGACAGTAAAAGCTCCGCCCGGCGCAAGCACTTCAAGCGCGAGGGCGATGACCGCTTCGACAATCGACTCGGATCTCCCCTGGTCCACCAGGCGGTTGCCGGTGGTGCCGGGGGCGGCGTCCGAGACGACGAGGTCGTACGGGCCGTGATCGCGCAGGACGGCCCGGATTTTTTCGTCGTGGATGTCGCCTTTGATGAAGAAAAATCCGCTTTCCGGGGGCGTTATGGCGAGGTTCTGCAGGTCCACTGCCGCGAGGCTTCCGCGTCCGGCCATGCGTCGCAATAGCCAGAGACTCCATGAGCCCGGCGCGGCGCCGATGTCCAGCACGCGGGGGCCGATTGCGCCGCCGGACTTGACGAGGCCGAATTTCTTGTCGATCTCTTCGAGTTTGTATACGGATCGGGCGGGATAGCCCTCTTTCTTGGCTTTTAGAGCCCAGAAATCGGGCTTATCGTATCCGGCCATCAGCCGTGTACCAGTCTGCGGTTCATTCGCGCCACGAACGATGCGGGATCTTTGAGCTGCGCGCCTTCGAGGAGGAGCGCCTGGTCCAGGAGAAGCCGCGCCAGATCGTCGGCCTCGCCCGGTCCTTCGGACTCACCTGCGTCGCCGGCCGCACCGGTGGTTGCGATCGCCGCGAGCCGCTTTACGAGTTCGTGGGAAGGATTCAGTTCGAGGATGGGCTTTACGTCGGGGAGCTCGGTTCCGCCCATCTGGCGCATCATTTCGCTGAGCTGGAAACTGGGATCGTCGGAATCCACCACGACGCACGAGGGACTTTCGGCCAGACGTTTCGAAAGGCGAACATCCTTGACCGCGTCGCCGAGAATGCGTTTGGCGGCTTCGACCGCTTTTTCCGCAGTCTTTTCGTCCGCCCTGGATTCGGGTTCGTCGCTCTTGCCGATTTCGTCCTCGCTGCCCGAACGATTGATGCTTTTGAGTTCGAGGCCTTCGACCTCTCCGAGCGAGGAGAGTACGATCTCGTCGATTTCGTCGGCGCAGACGAGCACTTCGATGCCTTTTTTGCGATATGCCTCGAGGAGGGGTGATCTGCGCAGGCGCGATTCGTCGTTGCCGGCGAGGTAGTAGATCGCCTTGCGGTCGGAACCCGCGCGCGTCTTGTAATCGGCGAAACTCGTCCACCCTTCGACAGCGGTGCTCTTCCATCGCACCAGACCGAGCAGGGCTTCGCGGTTGGCGAAATCGGAATAAAGGCCTTCCTTGAGCGGGCGGTTGAACTGATCGACGAATTTGCCGAATTTCGTTGCGTCGTTTTTGGCGATGTCGGCGAGTTCGCCCAGAATCTTTTTGACGGATGCCTGACGGATGTTCTGCATCACCCGGTTTTGCTGGAGGATTTCGCGGCTTACATTGAGCGGCAGGTCCTCCGAATCGATCACACCCCGGACGAAGCGCAAGTACGTAGGCAAGAGCTCCTTGTCGTCGTCGGTGATAAAGACGCGGCGCACATACAGCTTGACACCGGGCCTGTAATCGGCGCGATACATGTCGAAAGGCGCCTTTTCGGGGATATAGAAAAGCGTGTCGTATTCGACGGTTCCCTCGGCCTTGGTGTGGAGCCAGTGCAGGGGAGATTCGTCGCTGCCGGAAAGCGCCTTGTAGAATTCGATGTAATCCTCGTCCTTGAGGCTGGACTTGGGCTTGCGCCACAGGGCGCTCGCGGAGTTGATCTGCTCGTCCTTTTCCTTTTTGCCATTTTCCTTGCCCTTGTCGTCGTACTCGCTCTCCATGGACACAAGGTGGATGGGATAGGCAACGTGGTTCGAGTATTTTTTGAGGATATCCTCGACTTTCCAGCGCGAGAGGTATTCTTCGCCCTCGTCGTTAAGGAAAAGTTTGACTTCAGTGCCGTGCGAGGCTTTTTCGGCGGGGTCGACGGAGTATTCGCCCTTGCCCGCGCTCTTCCAGCGGAATGCCGCGTCGGCGCCAGCCTTGCGACTGGTGACTTCGACGCGGGAGGCGACCATGAACGCCGAATAGAAACCGACGCCGAACTGGCCGATCAGATTGGAATCGCGACGGGCTTCCGCGCTCATGTTTTCCATGAACGTCCGGGTGCCCGAGCGTGCGATGGTGCCGAGGTTTTCCTCGAGTTCCTTTGCGTCCATGCCTATGCCGTTGTCGGTTATGGTGAGTGTTTTCGCGTCCTTATCGATCGAAACCGCGATGAGCGGGTCGAAAGACAGGGATTTGTAGGCTTCATCCGACACGGTGAGGTAGCGCAGTTTGTCGATGGCGTCGGAGGCATTGGAGATGAGTTCGCGAAGAAAGATTTCCTTGTGCGAATAAAGGGAATGGATTATGAGGTCCAGAAGGCGCGATACTTCGGTCTTGAAATGGTGCTGCGACACGATGTTTCCTTTGTGGAATGAAGTTTTCCGAAGCTGAGTCAATTCCAGAAATCTCCCGACTCTTGAAAAAGCCTCAGCCGTCCGTGGAAATTTACTCAAGCGAAGGCCGAAGGGCAAGCGCCATCGCGCGGTTTGACGTGTGTGCGCGGCCGATGCTATTGTAAATCGGTCGCATTTGAGCCAATTTCAAAAGTCGGAAGACTTTTGAAAAAGCCTCATTTCTTTGTATCGCCAGGAGTCGTCGGGTGCCTGAAGGTCTGCGCGAGTGGAAGCGCAAGGAAAAATCTCTCTACGCCAGGATGATGGCGGGTTTCCGCGCGTTTTTCGCCGGAACGGGCGCATTTTTCCGCAAGACGGGCAAAGCCCTGTCTTCCAGGGTGAGCATAGTCCTTTTGCCGCAGTCGGAAAAACCGGTCCGGACATTCCGCCCCACAGTGCTTGCCATCGCGTTCGTGTGCGTGTTCGTCGCAGCCGCGGCAGGGTTCGCGATTTTCGCGACAGTGCGCTATGGAATTGCGACGGCGAAGCTCGCGTCGACCGAATCCGAACTTCGCGAAGCCAGGCGGGACCTCGATTCCCTCCGCGACGGCACCGAAGCGCTCGCCGGAGCCGTGATGGGCTTCGAATCGGGGCTTTCGTCGGCGCTCGCCGCGGCAGGCGAAGCTCAATCCGGCGTGAAAGGAAGCGCATCCGGCGCGTCCGGCGCCGCAGGCGTCACTTCCTCTGCGGGGGAAACGGCACTCGATGCGGCTTCGTCGGCGGGTGCGGCGTTGCGAGTGGCGGGCCTCGAGGGAATACTCGCTCCGGAAGCTTCCGACGGCACGGCGGCCAGGGAATTGTCGCGCCTGGAAGGTTTGTCGGCCTATCTCTCCGACTCCGCCCCTTCGCTCGAAAGAATTGCGACTCTGCTCGCCGGACAGAAAGAAATCATGACCGAAATTCCGAACATCTGGCCGGTCCGCGGCGGAGCCGGTCATGTTTCCATGTATTTCGGCCAGAACGAAAACCCCTTTTCGGGCGGGCAGTGGTATCTGCACAACGGTATCGATATTTCGACCTTCAGGACTGGCGACGCAGTTCTGGCCACCGCATCGGGGCGGGTGGCTTCCCTGGGCTACGATCCCAGTCTCGGGACTTTTGTGATTCTTCAGCACAGCCATGGCTTCTACACGAGATATGGTCATCTTCAGTCGTTGAAGGTGAAGAAAGGTCAGCTCGTGGGCCAGGGGCAGGTCATTGCGATTCTGGGAAATTCGGGCAAGACGACGGGGCCGCATCTTCATTACGAGGTGCATTTGGGCACGAGCGTGATCGATCCTCTGCGATTCCTGAATATCAGATCGGCGGGCTCATCGGCCTCATCGGCCCCGTCCGCGGCTGCTTCATCCCCGGCCTCGACTTCGAAAGGAACCGGCGGATGAAAGAGATGAAAGAACCGAAGGATATCGATCGCCGGAACGCGGATCGGTCCGATACCGTCATCGGAGTCGGAACTTCGTTTTCGGGAGACTTGGTGGCGGCCGGCCCGGTACGGATCGACGGGGAATGTTCCGGTTCGGTCAAAGCCGCGGGTGGAGTCGTCGTCAGCGCCGAGGCGAGGGTGAAAGCGGATATCGAAGGAGATTTCGCGGTGGTGGCGGGTCGCGTCGAGGGAAATATCCGCGTCGATGGGGACTTGCGCGTCGTTCGCGGCGCGACGATACTCGGGAATCTTGATGCGCAACGCATCGATATGGAAGAAGGAAGCTTCGTGTCGGGTTTCCTTCGCATCGCAGGAACCAGGCACGCGGACTCAAGGAAAGGAGCTAATTCGTGATCGACTACGACCGCGATCAAATAGAACCCGAATACGGCGATTTCGTATCCATCCCCGAAGACAGCCATGAGGCGGAGGAAGGATCCGATCATCCGTCCTGTGCCGATAGGCCGGACCAGGGCGAATGCAGACACCGGCGCGAATCGGCGAAGCGGCAGGCTGAACTTCCGTCGCCTCTTTACCGGCTCAGAATTCTGCATTCCAACGAGACTTTTTTCGCCTGGTACGATTTTCCGGGGACCAAACCCAACTTCCGCACCATTGAAGCGCTGGAAGAAGCGCTCGAAGGGCCTTTGCACAGCCCCCTCACCGAAAGTACAACGCAAGGTGCATTGTCCGGCCCTCCGGGCGCTGCGCCGGAGGGCGCACTACCCGGTATGTCGCCGGATAGTGGAGCTTCGCCGGACGGCGCGCCGGACGGCGCGCCGGATGGTGCGCTGGGCGCTGTACTGAGCGTCGCGCTGAGCGCCGTTCCGGATGGTGCGCCGGACGCTGCACTGAGCGCCGCGCCGGCTGCCGAAAGCGCCGCCGATGCCGGAAATACTTCGTCTCCGGATGCGGAGCGGGCCCCCGTCGAATCGGCGGAGCCAACCGCATCTATCGCCGCCAGCGGGCAGCCCGAGCCCGTCGAGCCGCTGATACCCGCGCGCACGATCGTAGTGGCCCCGACCCGTTATGGAAGGGACCTTTGCGAAGTGCAGGGCCTCATCCTCGACCTGAGCGTCGTCAATCCGGACGAAGTGGTCCTGATCGAAAAGCCGGCGGGTCTCGATGAACTGCGCAAACTCAAAGCGAACCAGGAAAAAGAAACCAAAGCGTACGAACTCTGCCGACAGAAAATCTGGTCCAGAAACCTGCCGATGAAGCTCGTTTCAGCCCATTACATGCTCGACGAGCCCAAGATCATCTTTTACTTCAGCGCCGAATCCCGGGTCGATTTCCGGGAACTCGTCAAGGATCTCGTATCCGTGTTCAAAATGCGGATCGAACTCCGGCAGATCGGTGTCCGCGATGAAGCGCGCGTAACGGGGGGCTGCGGCGTGTGCGGCCGGATTCTCTGCTGCCGCGGCGTCTCGGACAAGCTCAATCCCGTGTCGATCAAAATGGCCAAGGATCAGAATCTTTCGCTCAACTCGCTGAAAATTTCGGGGCCCTGCGGTCGTCTGCTTTGCTGCCTGGCGTACGAATTCCAATTCTACCGCGATGCGCGCCGCGAACTTCCCTCGGAAGGCGCGCGTTTCAACTACGATGGAACCCTGTTCCGCGTCGTCGAAGTGAATCCGCTCTCCGGTTCGGTGAAGATGGCGGGAGAGGACGGCCGCCTCCTGGACATGGCGGCCGACCGTTTCCATTTTGTCGAAGGACGCTGGCAGGTCAAGGACTGAAGGGCGCTTCGCTGCCAGCCTCGTCGCCGGTCTCGTCGTCAGCGAGGCCTGCCGGCGAAGCTGACGACGAGACTGCCACGCCTGCCTACGCCGATGCCGCGCCGCCCGGGGCTGTGGTTGCGGCTACTGCCGCTTTCCATTCGCCGTAAAGCTGCAATATCTCGCTCATATCGATACCCAGCATCGACATTTCGGTGAAAAATCCGGGGAGGCGGTCTTTCCGGAAGCGTTCCTTTCGTTCACGCCGCGCCGAAGCGAGCCCGTCGGCCGCGACGGTATATCCGGTCCCCCGCGCGAGACCTGCCAGGCCGGAATCGGCCAGCATCTGCAAAGCTCTCGCGGCGGTATTGGGATTCACTTCGAAAATAGTCCCGAGATCCCTCGCGGAAGGAAGCCTGTCTCCCGGCTTGAGGAGCCCGGCCAGGACATCTGCGGTGAGCTGATCGGCTATCTGGGCGAAAATCGGCCTGTCGTTATTGAACCTCATCGGAGATTTCCTTTTTCGACATCTTCCGGTAGCCGAAAACGAGCACGAGCGCCGGCAGTACCGCATAACGGTAGATATCCGTGATCCATCGGAGAGTGCCCGATAGCGCATAGGTCGACGAATCTCCATCGCCGATGCGCAGGATGCCGTTCATGTAGGATATGCCCGGCGCATCTTGACCATTTCCCCTGTAGCGCGAAGTGATCACGAAAAACAGGAGCGCGGCCGGTACGAGATAACAGGCAATCGCCGCAAGGATGGTTTTCAGCAAAGCGAGTTTTTTGAATGCGGCCGAACCCATCACAAAAAACACTGTCGCTACTGCGTATTCGGCCCATGTCCGCCAGATATCGGCCCGGAAGGGGTGCCACAGCGGTCCGAATCCGTTGCCCGCGAGTGCTTCCATGCCGCTTGAGATCGCCGAAGCCAGAAATGCCAGGATCGATGCCGCAATGGGATAGACGATGAGGTACATGGCGAGCGTGGCCACATATTTTTCCTGGTTGGACGCGGGAAGCAATACCGCATCGATCGCCGATCTTCCCGAATGGAGCTGGGCGAAGGCCCGGGAAGCGAGAAGGATTCCGCCCAGAGCGATTATCGCACCCCATGTGTCATTGTTCTGTGTGCTCCCTCCGAAGAGTGCGTAACCCAAAACCGCCACCGCGAGAAGATTGACCGCCAGAGCGCCCGCCGCGGCCAACAGGACCGCCGGCGCATCCTCGATCACCCGGATTTTAAGAAGCATGTACAGCCTCTTCATGCTGAATGAAGCGCCCGGTTCCAATATCGTAAAGCCTGCGATCTTCATTTCATGCTCCTTCCGGCCTTGTCCAGCGCCGCGTTCAGCGTTTCGGGATTTTTGATCGCCGCCGCGAACACAAGTTCAAGATCGGGCGGAGAACCTTCGCCCGAAACGAGGGCGGTCCAGCCCATGGCGTCCTGTTCGGCGTAGATGGCTTCGATGCCGCCCAGGTCCTTTACGCGGACAGTTGCGAGTTCGGAGAGGGCCTGCTGACTTATGGTGCTTACGATGCTGCCCGAGTTCAGGATGAGAATAGGGTCCATGATCGCTTCGAGATCCCGCACTTGATGGGTCGACACCACCACTACGGCATTTCCGTCCGCGCTTTCCGCCAGGGCGCGCCGCAGCTGGACTTTGGAAGGGATATCCAGACCGTTCGTCGGTTCGTCCAGGAATATCGCCCTCGCTCCCGACGAAAGGGCCGCGGCGACGGCGAATTTCTTGCGCTGGCCGTAGGACACCTTGGCGAGGGACTTGTTCCGGTCCAGACCGAATTCGGCCGCGAGGACATTGAATTTTTCGCGTTCGAAGGCCGGCCTGAAAGGCGCGTAGACTTCGAGCCAGCGTTCGAGCGATATGGCCGGAGTCCATGGATCTTCGGGCACAAAAGCGATATCCGCGAGCACTGCGGCATCGCGGTGCCCCGGCTCCCGGCCGAACAGCGTAATCTTGCCCATGCGGGGGAACAATGCGCCTGAAGCCAGCTTCAGGAGGCTCGTCTTGCCGGCGCCGTTCAGGCCGAGAAGCCCGTAAATCTGCCCCGGCTCCAATCTGAGCGAAAGGTCGGAGAAAAGCTGCGTTTTGCCGTACCCGAACGATACGGAATCGAAATGTATCATACACACTCCAAGCATATATAGTGTATTAGCATACTAATACACTATCGCTATTTTGAGAGCGCGTCAAGGCGAATGGAAAATATTTTTCAAATGGGGCTTTTTCAAAAGTCGGAAGACTTTTGAAAAAGCCCCAAATGTTTCGGAATAAAGAAAAAGGCGACCCCCGTGGAGGTCGCCTGTCGTAAAATTGCCGCCCGGGAACAGGCATCGCCCGTCCCCGTCAGCCCCGATCATTCTTTCAGTCTTTGGGCACGATCCTGATGTGGATTTCCTTCAGCTGCTTTTCGTCCACTTCGTTCGGGCACTGGTCCATCGGGCTCACCGCGAAGGAATTCTTCGGGAACGCGATGACTTCCTTGATGGAAGTATCGCCCGCCATGAGCATCACGAGCCGGTCGAAACCGGGGGCGATGCCTCCATGGGGTGGGGGACCGTACTTGAACGCTTCGACCAGGAAGCCGAACTTCCGCTGGGCTTCCTCTTCCGAGAAGCCGACGATGCTGAAAATGCGTTTCTGCAGGTCGGGATCGTGGATGCGGATTGAACCCGAGGCGATTTCGAAACCATTCAGGACGAGGTCGTACAAGTCGCCCTTGACCGAACCGGGGTCCGATTCCAAGGTGGCGTGGTATTTTTCCTGCGGCATCGTGAACATATGGTGCGCGGCTTCCCAGCGGTTCTCTTCCTCGTTGAATTCGAACATCGGGAAGTCGACGATCCAGGCGAATGCAAAAGCGGCAGGATCGCAGAGGCCAAGGTCTTTGCCGAGCTTGGAGCGGACGGCTCCCAGCGAAGTGCAGGCGACTTTGGCCTTGGCGTCGGCCACCATGAGGATGAGGTCGCCGGGTTTGGCGACGAGGCCGGCCGTGACGGCGGCCGCATTATCGGCGAAGAACTTGGCGGCGCCGCCTTCGAGTCCGCCTGCGGCGTTCACTTTCATCCAGGCCATGCCCTTGGCCTTGTACACCCTGGCCGCCGCTTCGAGTTCCTCGATCTGCTTGCGCGAATAGTCCGCCTTGCCGGGCACTACGAGCGCCTTGACCCTGCCGCCCGAGGCGAGCGCGTCCTTGAAGGCCTGGAAGGAGCATGCCTCGACGAAGGGAGCGAAATCCTGCATTTCCATACCGAAGCGCAGGTCGGGCTTGTCGGTGCCGAAGCGTTCGATCGAATCGTCGTAGGGTATTCGCACGAAGTGCGCGGGCAGTTCGACGCCCAGGGTTTTGCGGAAAAGGTAGCCCATCAGGCCTTCGCACATCTCGAGAATGTCGTCGCGTTTTACGAATGACATTTCGATATCGATCTGCGTGAATTCGGGCTGGCGGTCGCCGCGCGCATCCTCGTCGCGGTAACAGCGTGCGAGCTGGAAATATTTGTCCATGCCCGAGACCATGAGAAGCTGCTTGTACAGCTGCGGTGACTGGGGCAGGGCATAGAATTTGCCTGGATAGAGCCGCGAGGGCACCAGATAATCGCGCGCGCCTTCGGGCGTCGAGCGGATGAAGGTCGGTGTTTCTATTTCGTAAAAACCCTTGCCCGAGAGGTATTCGCGCACCGCGAATGCGGCTTCATGCCTGAGCTTGATCTTTCTCTGCATCGAGAACGAGCGCAGGTCGAGGTAGCGGTAGGTGAGGCGGGTATCCTCTTTCGCGTCCGATTTTTCGTCGATCATGAAGGGGAGGGGTTCGCACTTCGAAAGGACGGTGATCGATTCTGCCTTGACCTCGATGGCGCCGGTGGCCATGTCCGGATTGACCATGGAGTCGGGACGCGGCCTGACCGTGCCGCGGACCGCAACGCAGTACTCCATCTTGAGGTCGGCGGTTGTGGCGGCCAGTTCGGGCGAAGCGTCCGAGTCGACCACGACTTGCGTGATGCCGTACCTGTCGCGCAGGTTGATGAAGGAGATTCCGCCGTGATCGCGCTTGCGGTGCACCCATCCGTTGAGGACTACGATCGCACCCACATCGCTTTTGCCGAGCTGCCCGCATGTTGCGGTTCTTTTCTGGTACTCCATGGCCGCGTATTGTAATCGCGCGGTCCATTCCGTACAAGGCGGCATCGATATATATGGAGGGAAAACGGCCGATCACGAAAAACGGCCGATCACGGCCTTGCGTTGCGCCTGTGAACCTCGATACGCCGTCGCTGCAGGTCCGCCTCTTCATGCGGAGCCTTCATGGCGGCGATTTTACCCTGCATGATGCTTTCGATACGCTTCTTCTGATCGCGGCTGAGCGACGCAGGATCGATGGGTTCGCCGAATTCCACCGAGACATGCCGGCGGGGCACGATCCGCAAGCCTCCCGGGCGCATGACACTCTGCGTTCCGTACAGGCACACGGGGACGATCGGCACACCGGCGAAGATGGCTGAGTGGATGCCCCCCCGTTTGAATTCCGCTACACCCTTGCTCTGATGAATGTAGCCTTCGGGGAAAAGGATGAGACTTCGCCCGCGTTTCAGGCGTTTTATCATCGTTCTGAATGCGGTCATTTCGGCTTTCGGATCGCCCTGATTGACGAATACCGCTCCGCTCGAACGCATCCAGTAGGACATTACCGGAATCTGGTTCATCGCTGTGTTTGCGACGAACCCGGCGCGTACGGGCAATGCGGCGAGGATGACGGGAATATCCGCGGGCGAGAGATGGTTCGATACGAAAAGATAGGCGCCATCCGGATCGATCCGCGCGCTTCCGGACACATCGAGTTTGATCTGGGCGATACTGCAGACTTCTTTCGACCACTGCCGGAAAGTATCCCAGATATAGCTTTCGCGTTCGGGGCCGGAATGCATGAACAGCGAGTGGGGAATGTGGTTCATGGTTCCGAAGGTTGCGAGCAGCACTCTCGGCAAAAGGAGACTGGTATCTTCCTTCAGCGACCGGTTGAACAGCTTGAGGATAGGGAAGCGGCTTCCTTCCATGATTTTGACGTACCGCGTCTCGTTCCGTTCGCTGTCGATTTGCCACGATTCAACCGATGCGCCCGGTGCGTCGCCCAGCGATTCGTCCTGTGCAGCATCCTGCGACTCGTCCGGTGAAGCGTCCAGAGACAGGGAACAGTCGTTCATTTTGTCTGCTTCTCCCGGAGTTCTTCCGCTTTGACTGCCCATGCTTTTGACACCTCTTCGCACTTTGCGGTCAGTGGACCAACTTCTTCTTCGTCGAGAAGCTGCGTTGAATGCGCACCGGACCGTTCAACCATACCGCGAAGCTTCTCCGGGTTGTCAAGAAGCGGGCAGGGACGCAGGTGGTTCGCGTTGAAAGGCTGACCGGCGGCGTATTCCCTGAACAGGGGCTGTTTGAGGGTTTCGAGCAGGCTCATGTCGCGGATATTCGCGTTGGAATAGTGGATGAAGGCGCAGGGCTCGACATCTCCCGCAGCGTTGATGTGCAGATAGCTCCGCCCGCCCGCTATGCAGCCACCGACGGTTTCGCCGTCGTTCCAGAAATCGAGCAGGAAGATCGGCTTGGTTTTCCTGAATTCCCTGACGCGGTGATACATGAATTCCCGCTGATCGGGCGTGGCGAGGAGTTCGGTTTTCGCGTCCTTGCCCAGCGGCATATAGGTGAAATACCAGCCGAAACGCGCGCCTTTTTCCACCATGAGGTCAATGTATTCCGGAGAGCCGACTACCTCCGTATTGAACTTGTGGTAGCAGGTCGAAAATCCGAAGGGCACGCCGTGAGCCTTGAGTATGTCCATGGCTTCGATGACCTTGCGATAGGTGCCTTTTCCCCGGCGCAGGTCGGTTTCCGCTTCGAATCCCTCGATGCTGATGGCGAGGACTATGTTGCCGAGACGGCGGGACTCTTCGGCGAAAGCTTCATCCACGAGCGTGGCGTTGGTGAAGGACAGGAAGAAACAATCTTTGTGCTTTTCGGCGAGACTCAGGATGTCGGCTTTACGGACGAGCGGTTCACCGCCGGAATAGATATACATATAGATGCCGAGCTTTTTCCCTTCGGTGATGATGCGGTCGAGGAGCCCGTAGTCCATGGCGGCAGTTTTCTGGTATTCGGCAGCCCAGCAGCCGGTACAGTGAAGGTTGCATGCGGCGGTCGGATCCATGAGGATAGCCCAGGGGATATTGCAGCCTTCGCGCTCTTTGATTTTTTCCCTTTCCCGGATCGACAGGAAAGCGGAGTTCACGGCGAAGTTGGTAATGAACTTTTCAAGGAAGGAAGGGTCGATTTCGCGGATCAGGGACATGACCAGGCGGTTCCAGTTGTTGTTTTCGTCCCCTGCGATCGAAGCGATGCCGTCGAGCGTTTTGCCGTACTTGCCCGATACGTCCAGACGACGAGCCCAATCGACAAGCTGGGGGAAGTTTTTGGCGGGATCTTCCCTCAGATGATTGAGTTCCCGGACTGCGATTGTCGAACTGATGCTACCTTTCAGCGACATGTCGATCTCCTTGGGGTAAAGCCCGCGGAAGGGTGCCGTACCGACAAAAAAAACCTTCACCGGCGCTTTTTAAGGCGCTGATGAAGGTCTTGCATGCCCAATCGAGCCGATCGATCCGGGTCGCTATAAGCGGCCGTTTTGACGGATTCGACCACCCCGGAGAGATGCTATGGCAAGCTCCCGGAGTCGCTACTCCCCTTCCAAGAAGAAATTTACTCCGGGGAATCAGGGGAGTCAACAGGTGTTGTAAAATATAAAAATAAATTCGCCCGCTAAACGCCGCTGTTTTCCTCGGCATTCCGCTGGACTTCTTCTTCGAATACGGCGAAATCTTTTTCGCAGGCTTCCAGTGCGGCGATCGCCCTGTCGTGAAGCGACGCTTCGAAGTAATCGCGCGACCTGATTTTGGGCAACCATGTACGGAGCTTCTGCAGTTCGCCCTCGTTTTCCTCGAACTCGCCAAAAGTAAAATGCGCTTTTTCCCGTTCACCTTTCAGTTCTTCATGGAACTCGTCGCATTCGCCCAGAAATTCATTGTATTCGTCGTCGACCTGGCTCCTTATCTTCGAAACGATGGTTTTTTCTTCGGAAGCGTCCGGCCATTCGATGTTGAACAGTTGCGCGGCTCCGCCTCGCTCGGCGATTTCGGCGCGCAAGGCCTGGAGTTTGAGCCTGAGATCCTCTACCGAAGGCAGAACGCAGATAGAATTCTGGAGATAGAGCGCTCCAAGCGCCTTGAGTTTTCGCCACGCGTAAGCCCTGTGGGTCGAAGGCAGGGTCGGCAACTGGTAGATGAAAAGCAGCCAAGAAGATAATTCCATACTCATAAAGTATGATGGAGTGAGCCGATCGCACAAGTTGGCCTTGCGGACTTATCGACTGGCATTGACCAATTTCCCCGGATTTCATAATATGCAACAACTGTTGTATATTGGTTGCGACGACTGTTATCCATGGGGTATTCATGAAGACTTCACATAAAGCGGCCTACAGTTTTTTGGTGCTGATGGGCGTCGTAAGCCTTTTTTCCGATCTGACCTACGAAGGCGCCAGAAGCATAGTAGGCCCTTACCTCCTGCTGCTCGGCGCTCCCGCCGCGACCGTCGGCTTCGTGTCGGGTCTGGGTGAATTTATCGGGTACGCCCTTCGCCTGCTCACCGGATATATCAGCGATAAAACCAAGCGCTATTGGCTGATGACCATCATCGGCTATGCGATCAACCTCATCGCGATTCCCGCGCTCGCCCTCGCCACTGATTTCGGCTGGGTTTACGCCTGCGGACTCATGGTAGTGGAGCGTTTCGGAAAGGCGATCCGCAGCCCGGCCAAGACTACCATCGCTTCATTTGCCGCGCAGGAAGTCGGAGCGGGCAAGGGCTTTGCGCTGCAGGAAACGCTGGATCAGATAGGGGCTTTCCTCGGCCCGGTCATGCTTTCCATTGTGCTTACGCTCAAGGGCGGCGGCGAAAATCTCTCCGGATACTCGCTCGGTTTCGTTATCCTGGGGATTCCCGCCGCAATCGCCCTGGGTCTTCTTCTCGTCGCCAGAAAACGCTATCCGAACCCGCAGGAATTCGATACGACCAAGCCGGTCGAAAACAGGGCGGAACTCAGGCCGGCATACTGGTTCTACCTCATCGGTATCGCCCTTCTCGCGGCCGGTTTCGCCGATTTTCCCCTCATGTCCTACCATTTCGTGAACGACGGGATCTTCACCGGCAATCAGGTGCCCATGCTCTACGCGCTCGCTATGCTGGTCGACGCCTTTGCGGCGCTGTTTTTCGGGCGGATGTACGATAAAAAGGGAGTTACCGCGATCATCATCTCGACCGTCGTGTCGTCCTTCTTCGCGCCTTTTGCCTTCCTGTCCGGGACGCCCTGGCTTGCGACCGTCGGCGTCATACTCTGGGGCGTGGGAATGGGAGCGCAGGAATCCATTCTTAAGGCCGCGGTGACGACCATGGTTCCCAAGGAAAAGCGGGGCACCGCCTTCGGCATTTTCAATGCGGGATTCGGCGCTTTCTGGTTTCTGGGAAGCTGGCTCATGGGTATCCTGTACGACAAATCCCTCGTCGCGCTGGTCGTGTTCTCGCTCCTGGCCCAGCTCGCCGCCCTGCCGTTCTTCTTCAAGTCGAAGAAGCTCATGACGGCGGGGAGCGTTGCGTAGCGGGAGCGTGCATAGCAAGAGCGTTGCATAGCGGGAGAAAATCGGATCCGGCACGGGCGCAGGGCTTCGCCCACCCCTAGCCCAATTCCCTTTCGCGCGGTAGCGTTGCGGCACGATGGACGAACTCGACGAAGAACTGCGCAAACGCCTCACGTTCGCGATAATTTCCCACCCGGATGCGGGAAAGACGACGATCACCGAAAAACTCCTGCTGTTCGGCGGGGCGATCCATATCGCCGGGGCGGTGAAGAGCGGCAAGAACGCGCGCGCAGCCGTATCCGATTTCATGCAAATGGAACAGGAACGCGGCATTTCCATCAGTTCGTCGGTGATGGGGTTCGAATACGGCGGGCGCAAGATCAACCTGCTCGACACACCGGGGCATGCCGACTTTTCGGAAGATACGTACCGCGGGCTTTCTGCCGTGGACTCGGCTCTCATGGTGATCGATTCGGTCAAAGGTGTCGAGGAAAGGACGCGCAAACTTTGCGTAGTATGCCGCATGCGCGCCACGCCCATCGTGACGTTTATAAACAAGCTCGACCGCGAAGGCCGCAATCCGCTCGACCTCCTGGATGAAGTCGAAAAGGAACTCGCCATCGAAGTGCGCCCCGCCACATGGCCGGTGGGGCAGGGCCGGGCGTTCAGGGGCGTGTACAACCTTCTGGACAGGACGCTCCATCTTTTCCTGCCGGGAGAAGTGCGCAAACCGACCCACATCATCGCCATCGACCGGCTGGACGATCCCCTGCTCGAGGAAAAAGTCGGCAAGAGTCTCGCGGACCGGCTGCGCGAGGATGTCGAACTGATTTCGGGGGTATATCCGCCCTTCGACAAGGACGAATACCTGGAAGGCAAGATCACGCCCGTATTTTTCGGCTCGGCGTCGAACAATTTCGGTGTGGCGGAACTTCTGGACAAACTGGTCGCCCTGGCGCCCTCTCCGACACCCAAAGCCGCGGAGGAACGCAACGTCGAGCCTTCCGAGAGCAAGATGACGGGTTTCGTTTTCAAGATCCACGCCAATCTCGATCCCCGGCATCGCGACCGCGTGGCATTTTTCCGTATCGTATCGGGAAAATTCGAACGCAACAAATCCTATTATCACGTCCGGTCGGGCAAACCTTTCCGCGCGGCCAATCCCACCGCGTTCATGGCGCAGGACCGCGATATTATCGACGAAGCCTGGCCGGGGGACATCATCGGCCTGCACGACACCGGTGTGTTCAAGATAGGCGACACCCTCACCGAGGGCGAGGGCATCAATTTCAAGGGCATTCCGAGTTTCGCCCCGCAGATCTTCCGGATCATCGTGAATACGAATCCGCTCAAGGAAAAGCAGTACAACAACGGCCTGAACCAGCTGGCCGAAGAAGGCGTGGCGCAGATTTTCTCGCGCCCCCATCGCGTCAACGCGCGCGTATTGGGCGTCGTAGGGCAGCTTCAGCTCGAAGTCCTGCAATACCGCCTCGAACATGAATACGGCGCTTCATGCAGCTACGAACCCATGGACTACAATCTCGCCCATTGGGTCACTTCCGGCGACCGGAATGCGCTCGATACTTTCGTGCAGGAAAACCTCAAACGGGTCCTCGTGGATATCCGCGGCAATTACGTGTATCTGTCCGACAGCCCGTGGGTGTTCGAGCACGTGAAAAAGAGCAATCCGAAGATCCGGTTCTACACGACAAGCGAAATGGTGGAATCCCGGGCCTGAGCGGTGTCTGGCCGCGGCCCGGGTCCGCTCATTTTTTGGCTTCGGTTTCCATTTCCGTTTCGGCTTTTGCTTCCTCTTCCGTACGCGTCATGCCTTATGTGTCATGCCTTTTCGGCGGCGGGGAAACGGTTCCGCGTCCGCTTGGCGATCGACACCAGACTCAGCATCACCGGTACTTCCGTGAGAACGCCCACCACTGTCGCGAGCGCCGCGCCTGAAGACAGGCCGAACAGGCTTATCGCGACCGCCACGGAGAGCTCGAAGAAATTGGACGCGCCGATCATGCCCGCAGGCGCGGCGATTTCATAGGGGACCTTCCAGGCTTTCGCCCAACCGTAGCCGATGCCGAAGATAAGGTATGTCTGCAGGATCAGCGGCACGGCGATCAGGACGATATTGAGGGGATTGTTGAGGATCGTATCGCCCTGGAACGAGAAGAGGATGACCAGCGTGAGCAGAAGTCCCGCTTCCGTGATGCCGTCGAATTTTTTGAGGAATACGCCCTCGAACCATTCCTTTCCCCGGTGTTTGATCAGCCTGGAGCGTGTGAGGGCGCCCGCGCTCAATGGAATCACGACAAAGAGCACTACCGAAAGAATGAGCGTGTCCAAAGGCACGTGGACATCCGAAACGCCGAGCAGCAGAGCGACGATGGGCGTGAACGCCACGAGTATCACCAAGTCGTTGACGGCGACTTGGACGACCGTGTAGCCGGGGTCGCCGTCGGCGAGGTAGGACCAGACGAAAACCATGGCCGTACAGGGCGCGGCTCCCAGAAGCACCGCTCCCGCGAGGTATTCGGTGGCGAGCCCCGGTGGAATGAGGGCCTTGAATGCCACTTTGAGGAAAAACCAGGCAATGGCATACATGGTGAAAGGTTTTATGAGCCAGTTCACGACGAGCGTGATGATGAGCCCTTTCGGCTTTCGGCCTGCGTTTTTGATGCTCCGGAAATCCACTTTGAGCATCATGGGGTAGATCATCAGCCAGATGAGTATCGCCACGGGAATGGACACGTGGGCGTACTCGAGTTTGCCGAGGAAACTTGGTACGGCAGGCACGAATCGACCCAGCGCCACGCCGGCCACGATGCAGAGGAATACCCAGAGGGAAAGATATTTCGAGAAGAATCCGATCCGTTTCTCGGACACGATAGCTCCTTTTTCACCGGCAGGAGGAAAGCGCCGGTAGTACGAATTGACTTGGCGGGCCAGTAATTGGCGATTTTACCAAATATTTGCCCCAAGTCAAGGGAAAAGCATTGACAATGATCCGATTTTTGGCAAAAATGCCAAGTATCATGAACGAAAGCGAAAAAGCGCTGCACGAGCGGCGTGTGGACATCTTCAAGGCGCTCGCCCACACGTCGAGGCTTTACATCGTGCTCAGGCTCGGCGAAGGCGAACGCAGCGTCGGAGACCTTACCGGCGAGATCGGCGCGGATATTTCGACCGTTTCGAAACATCTTGCGGTCCTTCGCGATGCCGGCATCGTGACCGACAGGAGGGAAGGGCAGAATGTGCTCTATTCCCTGGCCTGCCCCTGCATACTCGAGTTCCTGCACTGCGTCGATGCGGTCGAACCCGCCAATGCATCAGGATGCCGGCGCGGTCCGGCCTGCAAATCTTGCTGATCCTGTCGGTTTTCCGGAGGAAACAATGAAAATCCAGATTCTCGGTTCCGGATGTACAAAGTGCAAGCTTCTCGAGCAGCATGCGCGCGAAGCGGTGGCGGAGCTCGGCGTCCAGGCCGATGTCGAAAAGGTCACCGACATGGAAAAAATCGCGGAAACGGGAGTGATGATGACGCCCGCTCTCGCGATCGATGGTGTGGTGAAGAGCGTCGGCAGAGTACTCACGAAAGACCAAGTCTCTTTCTACATTCGGGGCGGCAAGTACCAGGCCCTGTAACCAGGCCTTATAACCGCGCCCTATAACCGCGGCGGCGTCATGTTGTGATCACTGCGTGAATGCCGTCGGTCGTTCCCGTTTGCGGGGGGATTGTTCATGCAGATAGTATGGGACTTTTTTCAAGGGCAGATACTGGGAATGCAGTGGCTGAATACGGCCATCGGATCTCTTCTCGCGTCGCTGGGCCTGGATATAACGGGCAGAGTAGGAGCGAGCGTGCAGTTCTTTCTGTACGACACGATAAAAATATTCGTATTGCTTTCCCTGCTCATTTTCATCATTTCATATATCCAAAGCCACTTCCCGCCCGAAAAAACGAAGAAAATTCTCGGCCGGTTCAAGGGAGTCGGGGCCAATATCGCGAGCGCGCTTCTGGGAACACTGACGCCCTTCTGCAGCTGTTCGTCCATTCCGATTTTCATCGGATTCACCAACGCAGGTTTGCCGGTAGGAGTGACCTTCTCCTTCCTGATTTCATCGCCGCTGGTGGATCTTGGGGCGTTGGTGCTGCTCATGAGCGTATTCGGCGCGCCCATCGCCATCGCCTATGTCGTTGTCGGCCTGGTCCTCGCGGTCGCGGGCGGAACCCTTATCGACAAGTTGGGCATGGAAAAGTATGTCGTCCGTTTCAAGGCGCCCGCGGGGAGCGTCGATATCGATGTACCGGACCTGACGAGAAAAGATCGTCTGCTGTACGCAAAAGAACAGATGCTGGAAACGATCAAAAGGGTCTGGCTGTACGTGCTTATCGGCGTGGGAATCGGCGCGCTTATCCACAACTGGATCCCGGAAGCCTGGATTCAGACTGTACTCGGCGCGAACAATCCGTTCTCGGTGCTCATCGCGACGGCCGTAGGCATACCCATGTACGCCGATATCTTCGGTACGATTCCCATCGCGGAAGCCTTGTACGCGAAAGGCGTAGGCGTGGGGACGATCCTGTCTTTCATGATGGCGGTCACCGCGCTGTCCCTGCCGTCCATTATCATGCTCAAGAAAGTGGTCAAGACGAGACTCCTGGTGACTTTTGTGAGCATTGTGAGCGTCGGTATCATAGTCATAGGATATGTGTTCAACGCCCTTGGATTCCTGTTCATCTAGCGAGCGCATTCCGTCAGTGAGCGCATTTTCGGATTTTTGGAACACTAGAAGGCTGCGGACTACCGATGCGATTCGATGAACTTGACGACGGCGGCGCGGATTTGGTCGCGGATCGCGCGCACTCCCGTCATGATTTCCTGGTCGGTTCCCCGGAATGCGGCGGGATCGTCAAAAGGCCAATGCAGGCGTTCGCCCTTTCCCGGAAATATGGGACAGCGCTCGGCGGCTTCCTTTGAACAGACTGTAACCACGGCATCGTACGCTTTGCCGGATTCAAACAGGGCGTCGACCGATTTGGTCCGGTTGTTCGCGATGTCGATGCCATCCTCCGCCATCGCCTGAACCGCATACGGATTGAGCGTTCCCGGCTCGAGTCCTGCGCTTTCGGCGGTGAAGCGACCGGCGCCCAGGGTTTTGAGATAGGCCTCTGCCATCTGGCTTCGCGCCGAATTGTGGACGCAAAGGAACAGTACGTTGGTCATGGTTTCCCCTTCGTATATGAGGCTTTTTCAAAAGTCGGAAGATTTTTGAAAAAGCTGCCAGAACTTGGTTTATATATATTACAATTTATATAATGAACTCGGACGGGTAAAGCCCGTTCGATGGATAGAAGGGGGAAAGTATGGTACCTGCTTCGCTCAAAGATTCCAGGCTGAGGCTTCTATCGATTCTCGCCCTGCTTGCATTTGTGGGTGTGCTGACGGTGAACACTCTCGCCAATGCGCTACCGCTGAACGGTGCGAACACGGGCGTGCTTTCGGATGAAATTCCCAATCTTTTCGTGCCCGCGGGGCTCACCTTTTCGATCTGGGGCCTGATCTATCTTCTGCTTGCCGGCTATATCGTCATGGTGATCCGCGAATCATGGCGCCTCACGAAAGACCAGCGCGCCTGGACTGCGGCCGATGCCGCCCTTTTCCTGGTCAATGCGGCGGCCAACATGGCCTGGATTTTCGCATGGCACTGGCGGCAGGTCGGATTGGCGATGGCGATCATGCTTGTCATCTTGGGAACGCTGATCGCCCTCGAACAGCGCAATCAGGGCAAGCTCGCCGAAGGCGGCGTCCTGCACGCGGGGCGCGGCGCGGGAGCGGCACAAAGGTTTTTCCTTACCGTCCCATTGCGCGTCTACCTGGGCTGGATTTCCGTCGCCACGATCGCGAACGCTACGGCCGTACTGGTGAAGGCGGGCTGGAACGGTTTCGGCATCGACCCGAGGGTCTGGACCGTGGTCGTGATCATTGCCGGCCTTGCGGTGGCGCTCGGATTCTCCCTGTGGAAGCGGCAGATCGCGGCTCCTCTGGTCGTGGTGTGGGCATATGCGGGAATTATTCTCAAGCGCACGCAGACCGACGCGGCCTATTCTTCGCCCGTCTGGATCGCCGCCGGTGTCGCCATTTTTATAATCCTGCTTTCATTCGCGTATGGCCGCATGACCAGTCCCTTGAAGAGACGAGAAGCGTGACGTAATACGGAAAGAAATCGCACCTGGGGCTCAATGAT